>Ga0073906_1000028_pt1 | contig 217112 bp, 181 predicted proteins | sample Inofromicrocosms_FD_65485 | JGI IMG/M metagenome (GOLD analysis project Ga0073906, IMG submission 65485) | Mouse cecum microbial communities from Vienna, Austria - Inoculum for glucosamine and mucus D2O microcosms | ecosystem: Host-associated > Mammals > Digestive system > Large intestine >...
GGGTGAGGGTGAGGGTGAGGGTGAGGGTGAGGGTGAGGGTGAGGGTGAGGGGGCTGTGCGCTAATCGCCGAAAAAAGGCGACAGAAAGTCGCCTTTGGAAGTTCGTGTTGTTTGTGCGCCGTCTTAGCGGCGGGGCCATTCGCCGACCTCCATGTCGCGCATGTCGGCCCCGTCGACGGTGAGCCGGACTGCCGTGCGGACGCGGTGGAACCCGAACTCTCCGGCGGCACCGGGATTGACGGCGAGCAGCTGATAGACCGGGTCGTACATGACTTTGAGGATGTGCGAATGGCCTGCGATGAAGAGCTTGGGCCGCACGGCCTGGATGCGGGCGACGGCGCGGGGGTCGTAGTGACGCGGATAGCCGCCGATATGGGTCATCAGCACCTCCACCTCCTCGCAGCGGAAAGCGGCGAAATCGGGATAGACGCGGCGGGTCAGCCCGCCGTCTATATTGCCCGACACGGCGCGCAGGGGTTTGAATGCGGCGATTTCGTCGGCCAGCGCGAGCGACCCGATGTCGCCCGCATGCCAGATTTCGTCGACGTCGCGCAGGAATTCCCGCAGTTTGTCGTCGAACGTGCCGTGGGTGTCGGAGATGATGCCGATGCGTTTCATCCGGGTCAGAACGTGTAGTAGAAGCCGAACTTGAGGTCGGACGACGAGAATTTCAGTCCGAAACCTTCGCTGCCGTCCACTCCGTCGTTGAAGTAGTTGGTGCAGTAGCCCAGGAATCCTAAGTGGGCCTGGAACCGCACATGTTTGCTGACCCGCACGGCCAGTCCCGGCTGGATACCGATTTTGAAGCCGTCCATGTCGCCTCCGGCCACACCGATGCCGCCGTCGAGGAACAGCGATACGCGTCCGGTGTTGCAGTATTTCCAGCGGGCATAGGGGTTGAAAACGAATATGTTCGCCCGTTCGATGTCCCCGAATCCGGTTTCGGCGGCGATGAGTCCGTAGCCGATGCTTACGCCGATGGCCCAGCGCTTGTTGAAGTCGTAGCCCGTTTCGGCCGAGAGTACGAACGAATTGGTGCCGAGGTTGTCCTCGTTGGTGTGCCAGAATCCCAGTTCGCCGCCGACCCACCAGCCTTTGTCTTTGGGGGCAGGGGCGGGTTTTTCCTGGGCGGAGACGGTTCCGGCGGCCAGCAGCATGGCTGCGGCGAGCGATAGGGCAAGAAGTTTCTTCATGGTCGTTAAGTTTTGAGGTTCGGTTATTTGTATTTGTCTTTCCAGAGCTGCGCCATGCGTTCGGCGATTTTGGCTTCGGCGGCGTTCTGCGGGTCGGGTTCGTAGAATTTCGTGCCCGAAAGTCCCTCGGGCAGGAATTCCAGTTCGGCGAAATGGCCCTCGAAATCGTGGGCGTATTTGTAGCCCTTGCCGTAGCCTGCGCCGCTCATCAGTTTGGTGGGAGCGTTGCGCAGGTGGAGCGGTACGGGGCGGTTGGTCGTGTCGTGTTCGACCTGCGCAAGGGCCTTGTTGATAGCCATGTAGGCCGAATTGCTCTTGGGCGAGGTCGCTAAGTAGATGGTCGTTTCGGCCAGCGTGATGCGGGCTTCGGGCATTCCGATTTTGTGCACCGTGTCGAAGCAGGCGTTGGCCAGCAGCAGGGCGTTGGGGTTGGCCAGCCCGATGTCCTCCGACGCCAGAATGACCAGCCGCCGGGCGATGAAGCGCGGTTCTTCGCCCCCGGCCAGCATCCGCGCGAGGTAGTAGATGGCGGCGTTGGGGTCGCTCCCGCGCACCGATTTGATGAAGGCTGAAATGACGTCGTAGTGCTGTTCGCCGTTCTTGTCATAGAGGGCGATGTTTTGCTGAAGGCAGTCGGTGACGTATTGGTCCGTGATGGTTACCTCGCCGTCGGTGGCTCCTACTACGATGTCGAGGATGTTGAGCAGTTTGCGGGCATCGCCGCCCGAGAACCGGAACAGGGCTGCGGTTTCCTTGACTTCGATTTTGCGTTCCTTGAGTTCGGTGTCGGTTTGGAGCGCCCGGTCGAGGAGCGTTTGCAGATCCTTGTCTTCCAGCGATTTCAGAATGTAGACCTGGCAGCGGCTCAGCAGCGGCGAGATAACCTCGAACGAGGGGTTTTCGGTCGTGGCGCCGATAAGGGTGACTACGCCTTGTTCAACGGCGCCCAGTAGCGAATCCTGCTGCGATTTGTTGAAGCGGTGGATTTCGTCGATGAAAAGAAACGGTGGCTTGCGGTCGAAAAACTGTTGTTTGCGGGCCGATTCGATGACCTCGCGTACTTCCTTCACCCCCGACGTCACAGCCGAAAGGGTGAAGAACGGCCGTTCCAATTGTGTCGCGACGATTTTGGCAAGGGTGGTCTTTCCTACGCCCGGCGGGCCCCACAGGATGAACGACGGTACGTTGCCCGTCTCGAAGAATTTGCGGAATACGCCGTTCTTGCCCACAAGGTGTTCCTGCCCGATATATTCTTCGATGGTGCGGGGTCGCAGGCGTTCGGCTAAGGGTGCGGACATGGTTGGGGGCGGTTGATTCTTTTTACAAAGGTAGTGCAAGGCGAGAGGAAAAGCAAACGAAATATCTAAATTCCCCGACGATGTAATTCATAAAACCCGGCTCTTAGCCGGGCCGAGCCGCCGCCTACCTAAACCAAGCGCAGCGCAGGTAAAGTGCAAGGCGAGAGGAAAAGCAAACGAAGTTTGTATGCAGTACCAAATGAATTTTGTGTTATCTTTGTTGGCAGAATCCGAATTCAAAAATCGCAATATCATGGAAACAAACATGCAGAAACCGGATAACAATCTGGTGTGGGCCATTTTGGCTACCGTCTTGTGTTGCCTGCCGTTCGGCATCGTGGCTATCATCAAGTCTACGCAGGTCGACAGCTTTTGGGCCGCCGGACGATACGACGAGGCCGTGCAGGCGGCCGCCGACGCCCGCAAATGGTGCTGGGTCAGCGTCATCGTCTCGGTTGTGGTTATCGTGCTTTATTTTCTGCTGATTGCCGGCGTAGCCGGGTTGGCGGTGGTAGGCAGTCAGTTGTAGCCGTTCCCGTGTCCGGTTTGCGTCATTCCGGTCCGTTCAGCAAATGGGCGGTCGCAGGGCTCCTTGCAGGGCTTGCGGCCGCCTATTACTTCGTCGACCCGGCAGGTTCGGTCTGGATGCCCAAGTGTCCGTTCCGGTTGCTCACCGGGTTGGATTGTCCGGCATGCGGTACTCAGCGGGCGTTCCATGCCGTGTTGCATGGGCGTTGGGCCGAGGCCTGGGGCTGCAACCCTTTTCTCGTGGTCTCCCTGCCGTATCTTTGTCTCGTCGCCTATACGACTTTCCGCCCGCCCGGGCAGGGGTGGCTGCGTTTCGTCCAGCACCCTTACGTCGTCCGGACGTATGTTGTGCTGATTGTCCTTTGGTGGATTTTCCGGAATCTCCCGTTCGTGAAATGAAAAGCCGGCTTGGATAGCCGGTAAGGTGGGGCAGGCTTATTGGGCTACGGCCCGATAGATGAATTCGGCCCACTCCGGAATTTCTGAAACATACTTCTTTGCAAGTACTCCGTCCGATGCCCGAAAAAGCGGACGGGCATCGCAGCCGTCTTCCGAATTGTCGTATACATAGCATCGGTCGACGATGCCGGCGGCGATGCAGCAATTGGCGATGGATGTCTGGTAACGGGACACGATTTTGGGAATCGGTACGTTATGCCCTCCTTCCATGACCCGCTTGGCAATGCGTGCAGCGTTGATGGTGGGCGACGCCGTACAAACGAAGAAAAGACGGACAAAAAAGCCTGCTTTTTTCGCTTTCTCGATATATTCGATCTTGTCGGCTCGCGACAGAACCGTCTCGAAAATCAGGCTTCGTCGTTCCCGGATACACCTTTCGCGCCATTCTTCGCAATAGCGGATGGATTTCCGAACGGCCTCCTCCGAATCCCAGCCGCCGAATTTGTCCTGCGCAATCTGGTCGGGATTGATATATTCGGCTCCTTCCATCCATTCGTGACGCAGAATCTGTTCGGTCACGGTGGTCTTTCCCGAGCCGTTGGGCCCGGCAATGACAATCAGCACCGGTTGATGGATGGCATTCATTCGGCTTGCGCGGTTCCCCGTTTTTCCCAACTGAGGCAGGTTTCCTCCACGAGTTCCGAGAGTTCGGCGAAATAGGTTCGCTCGGCTTCGGCCGCCCGCTTGGTGGCTTCTGCACAGGCTGATTCCATGATTTGGGCCAGCATCTCGTCGCTCGGTTCTTCGGTGCTCGTCAGACGGTATTTATGAATGGATGTGGGTGGCATCGGTCGGTGTGTCGTTGGTACAAATATAATAATTTTTTGTCATTTCGATAACGGCAGCGGTGGGTCCGTTCGTATGACGTCATGCAAAAAAAGGTCCGAAACGCAGTTCATCAGTCGATCCTGCTGGTCAACAACTTGATGCCGCTCTGAGGGCTGACGGACAGCGACTTGGCCGAAGCAGGCACGAGAACGGTTTCGCCCTGGCGGAGGGGCATGGCGGAGCCTTGGTCGTCGGTGAGCGTACCGGAGCCCTCGATGCACATGACCACGAGGAACGAATCGGTCGCCGCGAGGTCGATTTCGCAGGGGCGGGTCAGGTCGTAGAGCGTCGTGGTGAAGTAGGGGCAGGCGACCAGTTCGACGGGTCGGTCCTTGACCGCTTCGTAGCGCGTGCGGTAGTCGGCCTCCACCGAGTAGTCTATCGCTCCTTTGGCCTGTTCGGTGTGCAGTTCGCGCAGATTGCCGTTCGCATCGCGGCGGTTGAAGTCGTAGATGCGGTAGGTGATGTTGGAGGTCTGCTGGATTTCGGCGATGAACGACCCCGCGCCGATGGAGTGGATGCGGCCCGCCGGGAGGAAAAAGACGTCGCCGGGGCGTACTTCGTGGTCGGTCAGCAGGTCGGTGATGGTGTCGTCGGCCACGCTCTTTTCGTATTCGGCCGGGGTTACCTGGCGCGTGAATCCCGAGCGCAGGTGCGCCCCTTCGTCGGCCGCCACCACATACCACATTTCGGTCTTGCCTTTCGAGCGGTGGCGTTCCCATGCCAGCCGGTCGTCGGGGTGTACCTGGATCGAGAGGTCCTCGCGTGCGTCGATGAACTTGATAAGCAGCGGGAATTCGGTGCCGAAGCGTTCGTAGTTGCGGTTTCCCAGCAGTCGTTCCTTGTCGCGTGCGAGCAGTTCGGTCAGCGTCTTTCCGGCGTCCGGACCTTCGGCCACCACCGAGACGTCGCCTTCGACGCCCGAGAGTTCCCAGCTTTCGCCGATTTGCCGGCGGTCGGTGGCAATCTGTTTGTAGGTGGCGATTTTTTCGCCGCCCCAGAGGGGCGATTTGAGGATGGGGATGAATTTATACATGGTCGTTTGGTGTTTGCAGGTTAGGCCTGTGCCCCGAATTCCATCAGGTAGGCTTTGATGAAGGCGTCCAGTTCGCCGTCCATGACCGCTTCCACGGCCGAGGTCTGGCAGCCCGTGCGGTGGTCTTTCACCCGGCGGTCGTCGAAGACGTAGGAGCGGATTTGCGAGCCCCATTCGATTTTCTTCTTCGAGGCTTCGAGCGCCTGCTGGGTGGCCATGCGTTTGTCGAGTTCGCGTTGGTAGAGTTTCGAGCGCAGGATGCGCATGGCGTTTTCGCGGTTCATCAGCTGCGAGCGGGTCTCCATGTTTTCGATCAGGAATTCCACCGGTTCGCCCGTGTCGGGGTCCTTGCCGTGGTAGCGCAGGCGCACGGCCGTCTCAACTTTGTTGACGTTCTGCCCGCCCGCGCCCGACGAGCGGAACGTGTCCCATTCGATGTCGGAGGGGTTGACCGTGATTTCGATGGTGTCGTCCACGGCCGGCGACACGAAGACCGACGCAAAGGTCGTCTGCCGTTTGTTGTTGGCGTTGAACGGCGACAGCCGCACCATGCGGTGCACGCCGTTTTCGCTCTTCAGATAGCCGTAGGCGTATTCGCCCTCGAATTCGAGCGTGCACGACTTGACACCCACTTCGTCGCCCGCCTGATAGTCGAGTACCTTGACCTTGTAGCCGTGTGCTTCGCCCCAGCGGGTGTACATGCGCAGGAGCATCGACGCCCAGTCGAGCGCTTCGGTGCCGCCCGCCCCGGCGTTGATGTCGAGGATGGCGCCCAGCTTGTCTTCGTCGCGGCGCAGCATGTTGCGCATTTCGAGCTGTTCGATGCGTTCCAGGGTCCGGGCGTAGTGTTCGTCGAGTTCCGCTTCGCTCACCACCCCTTCCTTCACGAAGTCGGGCATCAGTTCGAGGTCTTCGACATCCTTGCGCACCGCGTCGTAGTCTTCGACCCACGCTTTGATGGCGGCTACCTTGCGCAGTTGTTCGCGCGCCGCGGCCGGGTCGTTCCAGAAGTCGGGTTCCTGCGTCTTCTCCTCTTCATTGCGCAGGTCGATGCGTTTCTGTTCGATGTCCAGGCAGCGTTCCAGCACCTCCCGGCGGGTCCCGAGTTCCTTTATCTGTTCGGCAAGTATCATAAGTCCGTTTTCAAGTCGAGTTTCCGGGCCGCGAACCGCAGTATCAGTTCCGCCGTCGCTTCGATGCCCAGCACCGAGGTGTTGGCGCACAGGTCGTAGGTGGCGGCCGCACCCCATGTGCGCATGCTGTAATAGTTGTAGTAGTCGGCCCGGCGCGCATCGCCGTGGGCCATCGTCTGGCGTGCTTCGGCTTCGGTGCAGCCCGTGCGGCCGCAGATGCGGGCCACTCGGTCGGGGTCGTCGGCCGTGAGGAAGATGTTCAGCGAGCGCGGATGGTCGCGCAGGATGTAGTCGGCGCAGCGGCCTACGAAGATGGCCGGTTCGCGCGCCGCCACTTCGCGGATGACGTCGCTCTGTATCTTGAACAGCGCATCGCCCGACAGCACGTTGGCCGTGGTGTCGCCGTCGCCCGCGAAAGGTGCCCGCAGGTAGCCCAGCAGGGTGGCCAGCCGGTTGTGCGACTGCTTTTCGTCGGCCTGCTCGAAGATTTCGGGACAAAGGCCGCTCTCCTGCGCCGCCAGGTTGATGAGTTCCTTGTCGTAGAGTTTCACTCCTAAGCGGCGGGCCAGCGCTTCGCCGACCGATTTGCCGCCGCTGCCGATTTGCCGGCCGATATTGATTGCGAACGGTTGTTCCATCTTACTCTGCGTTTTGAGGTTGTGCCATCATCGCCCGGAACTTGCGCAGCTGGGCCGTCAGCATGAAGAACGTGACCACGGCGGCCAGCAGGTCCGAGAGCGGCATGGCGCACCAGACGCCCCAGCTCCCGTTCCACGGGGTCGCCGCGTCGAAGAATCCGGGCAGCAGCAGCAGGCCCGGCACCAAGAACAGCAGTTGGCGCGACAGCGACAGGAAGACCGCCTTGCCCGCCATGCCGATGCTTTGGAAAAAGTTGGTCGCGACCATCTGGAACCCGATGATGGGGAAGAACGCGAATACGAGCCGCATTCCCGTGGCCGAAAGGCGGATCAGTTCTTCGTCGGTCGTGAACAGCGAGGCGGCCGCTCCCGGCGCCAGTTCGGCGATAAGAAATCCCGTGGTCGTGATGCACGTGGCGCCCATGATCGTCAGCCGCAGTACGCGCAGCACCCGTTCGTATTGGCGTGCGCCGAAGTTGTAGCCCGCGATGGGCTGCATGCCTTGGTTGACGCCCATGACAATCATCACGAAGAAGAATCCCAGGCGGTTGACGATGCCGTAGGCACCGATCATCAGGTCGCCGCCGTAGCGTTGCAGCCCTTTGTTTATAAGGATGACAATGAAGCACGCCGCGAGGTTCATCAGAAACGGCGACATGCCGATGGCCATGATGTCGCGCACGATGCGTTTCTTGAGCCGGTAGATGCCGCGGCTGAAATGGAGCAGTTCGCGTTTGTCCGAAAGGATGCGGAACTGCCATGCGAGCGACACGACCTGCGCCAGCACCGTGGCGATGGCGGCTCCGCGGATGCCCCAGCCGAAGCCGTAGATGAAAAGCGCATCGAGCACCGTGTTGATGATGACGGTGTTGATGGTCGCATACATGGATTGCTGGGGGTGGCCCGAGGCGCGGAGCACGGCGTTGAGCCCTAAGTACATGTGGGTCACCACATTGCCCAGCAGGATGATGGTCATGTATTCGTGGGCGTAGCCTACCGTCGCTTCGCTGCCGCCGAAGAAGTAGAGAATCGGGTCGAGGAATGCCAGCACCACGGCGGCGAACGCCACACCGATGATGGCGTTGAGCACCACCACGTTGCCCAGCACACGCCGGGCCGTGTCGTAGTCGCGCTGTCCTAAGCGCATCGAAATCAGCGTCGCCGCGCCCACGCCCACCAGCGAGCCGAACGCCGCGGCGAGGTTCATCAGCGGGAACGTCAGCGCCAGCCCCGAAATGGCCAGCGGCCCTACCATCTGGCCGATGAAGATGCTGTCGACCATGTTGTAGAGCGACGACGCGGTCATCGCTATGACCGCCGGAACGGCGTATTGCAGCAGCAGTTTGCGGATGCGTTCCGTGCCTAATTCCGCAGCTGCCGACTTGAGTTCTGTCAATTTTCGATAATTAAGAATTAAAAATGAAAAATTAAAAATGATTTTTGATTCCTTTTGTCTGCGAACTTTTCGGCGGCAACGGCGATTTTTTAATTTTTCATTCTTCATTTTTAATTTGGAATAATCGGGCCCCGTTTATTCCAGTTCCCAGTCGCTGCCGTCCTTGCGGTCCTTGACACGGATTCCCGCTGCGGCCAGTCCGTCGCGGATGCGGTCCGAGGCGGCCCAGTCCTTGGCGGCCCGGGCTTGCAGGCGTTCGGCCAGCAGCATCTCGACCAGCGGCGTCACATAGTCGCGGCCCGCGGCCGTTCCGGCGGCTTTTTCGTCTTTCAGCCCCAGGATGTCGAAAGCGTATCGGCGAACCGTCGCCGTCAGCGTCTCCAGGTCGGCCGCCGTTATCGTCTGCGCGCCGTCGGCCAGTTGGTTGATGATCCGTACCCAGTCGAACAGGGCCGAGATGACCATCGGCGAGTTCAGATCGTCGTCCATCGCCGCGCGGCAGCGTTTTTCCAGTTCCGACGGGTCGACCGTCGAGGTCGCCGCAGGTTTGATTCTGGCCAGCGCTTCGATGCCTTTCATCAGCCGGTCCAGCCCCTTTTCGGCGGCTTGCAGCGCTTCGTTCGAGAAGTCGAGCGTCGAGCGGTAGTGGGCTTGCAGCACGAAGAAGCGGATCGTCATCGGCGAGTAGGCCTGCGCCAGCAGTTTGTGACTGCCCGTGAAGAGTTCTTCCAGCGTGATGAAGTTGCCCAGCGACTTGCCCATCTTCTGCCCGTTGATGGTAATCATGTTGTTGTGTACCCAATAGCGTGCCGAATCGTGGCCCAGGGCGGCCGTCGACTGGGCGATTTCGCATTCGTGGTGGGGGAACATCAGGTCCATGCCGCCGCCGTGGATGTCGAAGCGTTCGCCTAAGTAGCGGGTCGACATGGCCGAGCATTCCATGTGCCAGCCCGGGAATCCGTCGCTCCAGGGCGAGGGCCAGCGCATGATGTGTTCGGGCGAGGCCTTTTTCCACAGCGCGAAGTCGTAGGAGTGGCGCTTGTCGCTCTGTCCGTCCAGTTCGCGCGTGTTCGCCACGATGTCGTCCAGGTTGCGGCCCGACAGGCGGCCATAGTTGTGCTTGGCGTTGTATTTCTCCACGTCGAAGTAGACCGAGCCGTTCGATACGTAGGCGAAACCCTCGTCGAGGATGCGCTGTACGAAAGCTATCTGTTCGATGATATGGCCCGATGCGTGGGGTTCGATGGAGGGCGTCTCCACGTTGAGCGCTTCCATCGCCCGGTGGTAGCGTTCGGTGTAGTAGTGGGCCACTTCCATCGGTTCGAGCTGTTCCAGACGCGCTTTCTTGGCAATTTTGTCTTCGCCCTCGTCGGCGTCGTGTTCCAGGTGGCCGACGTCCGTGATGTTGCGTACGTAGCGGACTTTATAGCCCGCCGCTTTCAGATAGCGGAACAGCAGGTCGAACGTCACGGCCGGGCGGGCATGGCCCAGGTGGGGGTCGCCGTAGACCGTGGGGCCGCACACATACATGCCCGCACGCCCCGGTACCAGCGGCTCGAATGCTTCCTTGCGCCGCGTGAGCGTATTGTAAAGCGTCAGTTTCGATTCCATCGTCGGAGATATTTTAGGCAAAATTAGCAATTTTCCGCCAATCTGAAAAATTTCGGCGGCCGGCTTCCGTTCGTATGTGCGGCCGGGTCTGCGGCATGCGGCTTTTCCCGCTTCGGCATGGTCCGTTCGGGCCGGGCTGCGCACTCGGCCTGCCGAAGGCCTTGCTATTCTCCGTTAATTGATTACTTTTGCAAGTCGGAAACATATTCTTCTCTATGAATCTTTTCAAACGTTGGAACAACCTCGTCGGCTGGGCGGTCTTCGCCGTCGCGGCCGTCGTCTACCTGCTGACCATGGAGCCCGTGTCGAGCCTGTGGGACTGCTCGGAGTTCATCGCCACTTCCTACAAGCTCGAGGTCGGCCACCCGCCCGGAGCTCCGCTCTTCATGATGCTCGCACGGCTGGCCACGCTCTTCACGTTCGGCAATCCCGAGTACGTCGGCATGGCTGTCAACGCCATGAATTCCATTGCCAGCGCGTTCTGCATCCTTTTTCTTTTCTGGACCATCACCCACCTCGCCCGCAGGCTCGTCACGCGCGACGGCCGCGAGCTTTCGGCCGCCAATGTCTGGGCCGTGCTCGGAGCCGGAGCCGTCGGGGCGCTGGCCTACACCTTTACCGACACTTTCTGGTTTTCGGCCATCGAGGGCGAGGTCTACGCCCTCTCGTCCATGTTCACCGCGCTGGTCGTGTGGCTCATGCTCAAGTGGGAGGAGGAGGCCGACCAGCCTCACGCTTCGCGCTGGATCGTGCTGATTGCCTATCTGATGGGCCTTTCCATCGGCGTGCACATCCTCAACCTGCTGACCATCCCCGCGCTGGTCTTCATCTATTACTTCCGTACTACGCCGAGCGTCACCTGGCGCGGCCTGGTCGGCGCCACCTTGATAGCCGGAGCCATTCTGTTGGTCATCAACGGCATCATCATCCCCTATACGGTCTACGTCGGGGCCATGTTCGACCTCTTTTTCGTCAACACGCTCGGCCTGCCCGTCAATTCGGGCATGGTCTTCTTCGCGCTGGCGCTTATCGGCGGACTGGGCTGGGCTTCATGGGCGACCCACAAGCGCGGCAAGGTGCTTTGGAACGTCGTCTTGCTTTCCACGACCATGATCCTCGTCGGGTTCTCGTCCTACGCGTCGGTCACCATCCGCGCTGCCGCCAATCCGCCGATGAATTCCAACAAGCCCGACAACCCGCACGCGCTGCTTTCGGTGCTCAACCGCGACCAGTACGGCGACCGTCCGCTGCTCTACGGGGCTTATTATTCGGCGCCGCCTGCCGACTACAAGGAGAAGCACGTCTACTACCTCGACGAGGACGGCAAGTACAAGCCCGCCAGCATCATCACGGGCTACACCCATGCGCCCGAGTTCATGCACCTTTTCCCCCGCATGTGGAACCGTTCCAAGGGCGAAAAGGACTACAAGCAGTGGGCCGCCTACCGCACCAAGACCGACTACGTGCGCGACGACAGCGGCGAGCTTGTGCGCGATGCGCAGGGGCGGCCGCTCCGCCAGGAGGTCGTCGACTTCGGCCGCAAGCGCACGTTCGACGACGGTTACGGCTTGCAGACCATCGTCGAGCCCACGTTCGGCGAGAACCTCAGCTATTTCTTCAACTACCAGCTCTCCTACATGTACTGGCGTTATTTCCTCTGGAATTTCGTCGGGCGGCAGAGCGACATCCAGCCCTCGGCTTCCACCATCACCGACGGCAACTGGCTTTCGGGCATCCGTTTCATCGACGAGGCGTTCCTCGGGCCGCAGGACAGCCTGCCGCGCGAGATTGCCGAAAACCGCGGGCGCAACACCTATTATTTCCTGCCGTTCATCCTCGGGCTGATAGGGCTCGTCTACCAGCTCAACCGCGACCAGCGCAATTTCTCGATTGTCATGTGGCTCTTCATCATGACGGGCATCGCCTTGGTCGTCTACTTCAATTCGGCGCCCTCCGAGCCGCGCGAGCGCGACTACGTTTACGCCGGGTCGTTCTACGCGTTCTGCATTTGGATAGGCTTCGGCGTGTTGGCCGTGCGCGACTTCGTGGCATGGCTCACCAAGCGCAACAACGTCGCCGCCGCTGCCGTCGCTACGGCGGTCTGCATGGGCGTGCCGACTATTCTTGCCGCGCAGAATTGGGACGACCACGACCGTTCGGGCCGCTACATGGCCCGCGACATCGGCTGGAACTACCTCATGTCGACCCTGCCGAATTCCATCATCCTCAATTACGGCGACAACGACACTTTCCCCCTGTGGAACAACCAGGAGGTCTACGGCGTGCGGCCCGACGTGCGGATCATGAATACTTCGTACCTCGGCGGCGAGTGGTATATCGACGAGATGAAGACCCGGGCCAACGACGCGGCAGGCGTGCCGTTCTCGCTGCCCAAAAGCAAGTACACCTACAACAACGACTGGATTCCCGTCAACAACCGCATCGACCGCGCGGTGGAAATCGGGCAGGTCATCGACTTCATCCGCAGCGACGACCCGCGCACCAAAATCGCCCTCGAAGACGGTACGCAGACCGACTATATCCCCACCAAGCGCATTGCGCTCCCGGTCAACAAGGAGAATGCCCTCGCTGCGGGCATCGTCGCCGAGAAGGACCGCGACCTGATGGTCGACACCGTCTATATCAACCTGCGCAAGAGTGCGCTGGACAAGAGCCAGCTGATGATTCTCGACATGCTGGCCAATTTCGACTGGAAGCGGCCCATCTACATGACGCAGATCTACATCTTCCAGGACCTCGGCCTGCTCGACTACCTCCAGTTCGACGGTTACGCCTATCGTTTCGTGCCGATTCTCACTCCGGTGGATAATCCGTGGGAAATCGGCCGCGTCGATGTCGACTATGCCGTGCCGCTGTTGCGCGATACGTTCCGCTACGGCAATCTGGCCGACCCCGACGTCTACGTCGATTATTTCCTCCAATACAATCTTTCGGCCTCGCATGCCCGCGACGCTTTCGCCCGGGTGGCCAAGGAGCTGCTGCGGCAGGAGCGGCCCGAAGAGGCCGTCGAATTGCTCAACCTGGGGCTTGAGCGGCTGCCGACTTCGCAGATACGTTTCACCGACACCAACACCTATCCGTTCCTGGAGGCTTACTACGCTGCCGGAGCGATGGGCGTCGAGGGGGCTGTCGAGAAAGGCGACGCCCTGCTGGAGGAGTACGCGCAGACCCTCATCGAGTATATCGAGTATTACCTGCGTTTCGAGGGCGTGCAGGGCGACATGGTTTCGTCCATCGTCGACGACAAGCTCGAAGAGCTGGGCGACCTCTATTATCTGGCCTCCTATGCCGGGCGCCGCGACATCATCGCTCAGCTGAATGCCTACTACCGCACGCTGGGCGTCTCCGAGGATAGCCTGGTCGACGTCGGCGACAAGCCCCGGCAGGCCGATTCCGTGCAGATAGGCAGCTAAAACGTTTTAGCACTTCTGAAAACGCACCGGATTCTGTCCGGTGCGTTTTTCGTTTCCGCCCGCCGCCGCAAGAAAAGTCCGGCGGTTATAGGCGACTATTGCTTTTTATTTTGTATTTTTGCAGGCTGGAAAATCAAAAAACGCACACAATACGATGACGCAGGAAGAACTCTTCAAAAAGTTGGTCGCCCATTGCAAGGAGTACGGTTTCGTATTCCCGTCGAGCGAGATTTACGACGGGCTGGGCGCCGTCTACGACTACGGCCAGAACGGCGTGGAGCTCAAGAACAACATCAAGCGCTACTGGTGGGATTCGATGGTCAAGCTCCACGAGAATATCGTGGGACTCGATGCCGCCATTTTCATGCACCCCCGCACGTGGGAGGCTTCGGGCCACGTGGGCGCTTTCAACGACCCGCTCATCGACAACCGCGATTCCAAGAAGCGTTACCGCGCCGACGTGCTTGTCGAGGATTGGCTCGCCAAGCAGGACGAGAAGATCGAAAAGGAGGTCGAGAAGGCCCGCAAGCGCTTCGGCGAGCAGTTCGACGAGGCCAAGTACCGCGAGACTTCGCCCCGCGTGCAGGAGACCCTCGCCAAGCGCGATGCCGTGCACAAGCGTTTCGCCGATGCGCTCAACGACAACGACCTCAACGAGCTGCGGCAGATTATCCTCGACTGCGAAATCGTCTGCCCTATTTCGGGTACGCGCAACTGGACCGAGGTGCGGCAGTTCAACCTCATGTTCTCCACGCAGATGGGGTCCACGGCCGACGGCGCCAGCACCATCTACCTGCGTCCCGAGACGGCGCAGGGTATCTTCGTCAATTTCCTCAACGTGCAGAAGACCGGCCGCATGAAGCTGCCGTTCGGTATCGCGCAGATAGGCAAGGCGTTCCGCAACGAAATCGTCGCCCGGCAGTTCATCTTCCGTATGCGCGAGTTCGAGCAGATGGAGATGCAGTTCTTCGTGCGTCCCGGCACCGAAATGGAGTGGTGGAACGAGTGGAAGAACACCCGTATGGCCTGGCATCGCGCCCTCGGTTTCGGCGACGACAACTACCGTTTCCACGACCACGACAAGCTGGCCCACTACGCCAACGCCGCTACCGACGTCGAGTACAATTTCCCGTTCGGTTTCAAGGAGGTCGAGGGCATCCATTCGCGTACCGATTTCGACTTGGGCAACCACCAGAAGTTCTCGGGCAAGAAAATCCAGTACTTCGACCCCGAGACGGGCGAAAGCTACGTGCCCTATGTCGTCGAGACGTCGATCGGCGTCGACCGCATGTTCCTGCAGGTTATGTCGGCGGCCTATACCGAGGAGCAGCTCGACGGCGGCGATTCGCGTGTGGTGCTGCGCCTGCCCGCGGCACTGGCTCCCGTCAAGGCGGCCATCCTGCCGCTCGTCAAGAAGGACGGCATGCCCGAAATCGCGCAGAAAATCGTCGACGAACTCAAATACGATTTCAACGTCGTTTACGACGAGAAGGATTCGGTCGGCAAGCGTTATCGCCGGCAGGATGCCATCGGTACGCCGTTCTGCATCACCGTCGACGGTCAGACCGCCGAGGACGGCACCGTGACGGTCCGCCACCGCGATTCGATGCAGCAGGAGCGTGTCAAGATCGAGGCTCTGCATGCCATGGTCGAGGAGGAGTGTTCGTACCGCAAGCTCTTCAAGAAGCAGAACCTTTAGTGTCCCGCATTCTTGCCATAGACTACGGCACCAAGCGCACGGGCATCGCCGTGAGCGATTCCCTGCGGCTCATCGCCGGGGGGCTCGTGACTGTCGAAACCCGCCAGCTCGAAAAGTGGCTCGCAGACTATTTTGCCCGCGAGAACGTTGGTACGATAGTTTTGGGTAAGCCCGCCCGGATGGACGGCACCCCCTCCGAGACGTGGCGGTTCATCGAGCCGCTCGCCGCCCGGCTGCGGCAGGCATGGCCCGACAAGGAGGTGGTCTTCCACGATGAGCGGTTCACTTCGGTGCTGGCCCACCGCGCGATGCTCGAAAGCGGCATCGGCAAGATGGCCCGCCGCGACAAGGCGTTGGTCGACAAGATTTCCGCCACGATTATTTTACAAAGTTACATGGATTCCCGCAAATGATTTATCCGATTGTCATCTATGGCGACGACGTGCTCCGCAAGGCCTGCGAGCCCGTTCCGGCCGATTATCCCGATTTGAAGAAGCTCATCGGCGACATGTTCGCGACCCTCGGCGAGGCCGGCGGGGTGGGGCTCGCCGCTCCGCAGATAGGCAAGAGCCTGCAGCTTTTCATCGTCGACTGCACCCCGTGGGCCGAGGACGATGCGTCGTGCGCCGATTTCAAGCGGGCGTTCGTCAATGCCGAAATCTACGCCTATTCCGACCAGACCAAGACCTACAACGAGGGTTGCCTGTCGTTTCCCGGGCTCTATGCCGACGTGCCGCGGGCGTTGTCGGTTCGCGTGCGTTACCTGGACGAGGATTTGAAGCCCCACGACGAGGAGTTCACGGGTTACAAGGCGTGGGTCATCCAGCACGAATTCGATCATACGCAGGGGCGGGTCTTCGTCGACCGCGTCGCTCCCTTGCGCCGCAACCTCCTCAAAGGCAAGCTGCTCAACCTCGCCAAAGGCAAGTTCCGCTGCGACTACAAAACGCGGTAGGCGATTTTCCGGCACAGCAAAAGCGGCTCCCCGAAAGGAGCCGCTTTCCGTTTATGCCGGCAGGTCCGGCATCAGAATTTGTAGGTCGCGCCCAAGCTGATGATGATGGGATTTTTCCAGTTCTTGTGGGTCTGAATCATCCACTTGAATCCGGCCGTGAGGTCCCAGTTGCGGGCTATCGAGAAGTCGGTGCCCGCACCCACGTTGATGCCGCACGACCAGTCGCCGATGTCGTTGGCGCTCAGACCCAGCTGCGGATAGAGTTTCCAGAAGCGGGCCGGGTGGAAGATGTATTGCATGTCGGCGCTGATGTCCACCGAGCAGTGTTTCTTGCAGAGGAACGTCACGGCGGGCTGTATGCGCCATACGTCCGAAATCGAGTAGCGGCTCACGGCGCCCACGCCGAAGATGGCTCCGTCGCCCCCCGTGTTGGTATAGACCCCGATCTGCGGACCGAGGGCCCATTTGCCTTTGTCCTGCGCCGAAGCGGCTCCCGCCATGCAGAGTGCGGCGACGACCGTAAGAAGAATCTTTTTCATTTGCGGTTATTTTAATTTGACAAAAAATGTGCGTCTTCTCTGTTTGCCTGCCAAATATATGGAAAAATCCCGGCGCGGCAAATTCTTTTCAACGAAGTGGCCAGTTTTGACAACGAATGGATTACGCAACACTCGTGCCGTCCCGCGCAAAAAAACGATGCCCGGACTTAAAACTCCGGGCACCGTTCGGTTCGACGAATGTTCCTTGCGGTCCTATTTCTGGTTCAGCGCTGCGTGGGCGGCCGCCAGGCGCGCGATGGGTACGCGGAACGGCGAGCAGCTCACGTAGTTCAGACCGGCGTAGTGGCAGAACTCGACCGACGAGGGTTCGCCGCCGTGTTCGCCGCAGATGCCGCACTTGAGGTTTTCGCGCGTGCCGCGGCCCTTGAAGACCGCTTCGCGGATCAGCTGGCCCACGCCGTTGCGGTCCAAAATCTGGAACGGGTCGTTCTTCAGAATGCCCTTTTCCAGATAGACCGGCAGGAACTTCGAGATGTCGTCGCGCGAGAAGCCGAGGGTCATCTGCGTCAGGTCGTTGGTGCCGAACGAGAAGAACTGCGCCACTTCGGCGATTTGGTTGGCCGTCACGGCGGCGCGCGGCACTTCGATCATCGTGCCGACCATGTATTCGATCTTGTCGTTGCGTTCGGTGAATACCTGTTCGGCCGTCCGGTCGATGATGTTCTTCTGGTAGCGCAGTTCCTTGTGGTTGCCCACCAGCGGTACCATGATTTCCACGTGTACAGGGATGCCTGCCGCCTTGACGTTCATCGCGGCTTCGATGATGGCACGGGTCTGCATCTCCGTGATTTCCGGATAGGTGTTGCCCAGGCGGCAGCCGCGGTGGCCCAGCATCGGGTTGAATTCGGCCAGCGATTCGACCTTGGCTACGATTTTGGCCAGCGGTTCGTGCATCTCCTCGGCCATTTCCTTCTGGCCCTTTTCATCGTGCGGTACGAATTCGTGCAGGGGCGGGTCGAGCAGACGGACGGTCACCGGGTAGCCGTTCATCGCCTTGAACAGCCCCTCGAAGTCGCCGCGCTGCATGGGCAGCAGCTTGGCCAGCGCCACACGGCGGCCCGCTTCGTCGTCGGCCAGAATCATTTCGCGGATGGCCTTGATGCGGTCGCCCTCGAAGAACATGTGTTCCGTGCGGCAGAGACCGATACCTTCGGCACCGAACTGGAACGCCTGCGCCGCGTCTTTCGGCGTGTCGGCATTGGCGCGCACTTTCAGCACCGAGTACTTGCCGGCCAGTTCCATCAGTTTGCCGAAGTCGCCGCTCAGGTCGGCCGCCTTGGTGGCTACCTGCCCGAGGTACACTTCGCCCGTCGAGCCGTTGAGCGAAATCCAGTCGCCCTCCTTGACCGTGAAGCCGTTGACCTTGATGGTGCGGGCCTTGTAGTCGATTTCCAGTTCGCCGGCGCCCGATACGCAGCACTTGCCCATGCCGCGGGCTACGACGGCTGCGTGCGACGTCATGCCGCCGCGGGCCGTCAGAATGCCGGCTGCGTCGAGCATGCCCTTGAGGTCTTCGGGCGAGGTCTCGATACGTACCAGCACCGCTTTCTGCCCCGTCTTGGCAAGCACCTTTTCGGCGTCGTCGGCGAAGAACACCACCGGACCCGTAGCGGCGCCCGGCGATGCGGGCAGACCCTTGGTGATGACCTGTGCCGTGGCAATGGCTTTCTTGTCGAATATCGGGTGCAGCAGTTCGTCGAGCTTGGCGGGTTCGCAGCGCAGGACGGCGGTCTTCTCGTCGATGAGCCCCTCGCGAAGCATGTCCATGGCGATTTTCACCATCGCGGCGCCCGTGCGTTTGCCGTTGCGGCACTGGAGCATCCACAGCTTGCCGTCCTGGATGGTGAATTCGATGTCCTGCATGTCGGTGAAGTACTGTTCCAGGTGGTGCTGGATCTCGTTCAGCTCCTTGTAGACTTCGGGCATCACCTCTTCCAGCGAGGGGTATTTCGACTTGCGTTCTTCTTCGCTGATGTTCTGCGCCTTGGCCCAGCGCTTCGAGCCCTCGACGGTGATCTGCTGCGGAGTGCGGATGCCGGCTACGACGTCTTCGCCCTGCGCGTTGATGAGGTATTCACCGTTGAAGATGTTTTCGCCCGTCGCGGCATCGCGCGAGAACGCCACGCCCGTCGCCGAGTTCTGGCCCATGTTGCCGAAGACCATGGCCTGCACCGACACGGCCGTGCCCCATTCGGCGGGGATGTTGTTGAGCTTGCGGTAGAGGATGGCGCGTTCGTTCATCCACGAGCCGAATACGGCGCAGATGGCGCCCCACAGCTGGTCCCACGGATTGGCCGGGAATTCTTCGCCGGTCTGTTTCTTGACAGCGGCCTTGAAGTTCCTGACCAGTTCCTTGAGGTCGTCGGTCGTCAGGTCGGTGTCGTTTTTCACACCGCGTTTCTTCTTCTGCTCGTCGATGATCTCCTCGAACGGGTCGTGGTCTTCCTTCGACACGGGTTTCATGCCCAGCACCACGTCGCCGTACATCTGGACGAAACGGCGGTACGAGTCCCACGCGAAGCGGGGGTTGCCCGTGCGCTTGGCCACGGCCTCGACGGCCTGGTCGTTCATGCCGAGGTTCAGAATCGTGTCCATCATGCCGGGCATCGACGCGCGGGCGCCCGAGCGGACCGACACCAGCAGCGGCATCTCCTTGTCGCCGAACTGCATGCCCGTCAGGCGTTCGATGTTCTTCATCGCCTTTTCGACTTCGGGGCGCAGCATTTCGATGACGGCCTGCTTGCCGTGCTGGTAGTATTCGGCGCACACCTCCGTGGTGATGGTGAAGCCCGGGGGTACGGGGATGCCGATGAGGTTCATTTCGGCCAGATTGGCACCCTTGCCGCCGAGCAGTTCGCGCATTTTGCCGTTTCCTTCGGCTTCCTTGTTGCCGAAGGTGTAGACTCGCTTAATGTCTGCCATAATTTTTCGTTGTATTGAGTTGTTCGATTGTTCGCGTTCGTGCCGTTTTTCGCGCCCCGGCAAAGCCCGGCCAGTCGAAAAGGTCCGGATTTCCCGTTGGGATTGCGAATATAACGATTTAATTCCGCTTTTCCAAATTCATTCCAAATAAACATATACGGGCAGGGCGTAGCTCGTGCCTCCCGCGTAGCGGCGGCGCTGATAGGTGGGCAGGGGCTGCGTTCGGGCCGGGTCGAGCAGGAAGCGCCGGATGTAGACTTCGGCGGCGGAGGTCCGCAGGGCCGTGTCGACGGCGATGCGGTCGCGCATCCGCCAGCCTGCGCGGCTGCGGACGCTGCCCCTGCCTGCCCGTTCGGCCCGGGCGTGCGCGTCGTGCAGCCCGTATTCTTCCAGTCCCCGGTCCGGCAGGCGCCCCATGACCACCAGCTTCGCGCCGGGCCGTTCGTCGCGCAGGTCGCCCACGACCCACCGGACCATCCGCTGTTCGCTGCACAGCACCAACCCGAGCGTGTCCGTCCGGAATCGCCGGATGTCTCCTCGGCCGGCGGGGCGGCGCAGAACGCCCTCGACGTAGAGGTAGCGGCGGCCCGGTTCGACGTAGTGCGGGAAAAAGCGGTCGCCGTAGTAGAGCAGGGCGAAATCCATGCCGTCCAGCGAGTTGAGGGTCCGGTGCAGATAGCTGTAATCGCTCTGGCAGGCCGCCGCGATGTCGCGGACGACCGCTTCGTTTTCGACGCTCCACAGGGCGATTATCGGCAGTCCCAGCGAATCGGCCAGCGCCGCTGTCCGGGCAATTTTGCGGCGGTAGCGTTCCGTGTTCCAGCGCAGGGCGCCCCGCGGCGTGTAGTCCGTGTCGTCGTAAAACAGCGAGGGGACGGTGTCGTAGAGGTGGTCGGCGTCGCAGTAGGCGATGCCCAGCGGCTGGGCCGTGGCGGTCGCCGCATGCAGGGCCAGCAGCAGAAGGGCGGTCCGCAGGAGGTTTCCCGGTGTGCGCATGGGTTATTCTGCGATCACTCCCGAGCCGACGAGTTCGTCGCCGTCGTACCACGCGGCGAACTGGCCCGGAGCGATGCCGCGCTGCGGTGCGTCGAACACCAGAAAGGCCCCTTCGTCGCGGATGTAAAGCGTCGCGTCCTGCAACGGTTGGCGGTAGCGTATGCGCACCCGGAACCTCGCCTTGCCGCCTGCCGGAATCGCCCGCGCAGGGTCCAGCCAATGGATTTCGCTCGGTTCGATGCGCAGTGCCGGGCGCCACAGACCCGGGTGGGCGTCGCCCTCACCTACGTAGATGACGTTCGCGTCGACGTCGGTCGCCAGGATGAACAGCGATTCCTTGCGGCCCCCGATGCCCAGCCCTTTGCGTTGGCCGATGGTGTAGTAGTGGGCGCCGTTGTGGGTGCCTATCTTCTTGCCGTCGCGGACGGTGTAGCGCCACGGGGCCGCCAGCGCCGTCAGTTCTTCGGTCGTCGGTTCGCTCTCGGGCACGGCGGGGCGCAGTGCGAATTTGGGCCACGACGGGAGTATTTCGTGGATATTGCCTGGTTTGGCGGCCAGCTTCTGTTGCAGGAAAACCGGCAGGTCGACCTTGCCCACGAAGCAGATGCCCTGCGAATCCTTGCGTTTGGCCGTGGCCAGGTGCTGTTCTTCGGCAATGCGCCGCACTTCGGGTTTCAGCAGTCCGCCCACCGGAAACAGCGCGTAGTGCAGCTGTTCCTGCGAGAGCTGGCACAGAAAATAGCTCTGGTCCTTGTTGGGGTCGGTCCCCGCCAGCAGTTTGCAGTGCGTGCGTCCGTCGGCGTCCGTCTCCTCGGCCTTGCGGCAGTAGTGGCCCGTCGCCACGTAGTCGGCGCCTAATTGGAGCGCTTCGCGCAGAAAGACGTCGAACTTGATTTCGCGGTTGCACAGCACGTCCGGATTGGGGGTGCGGCCGCGTTCGTACTCGGCGAACATGTAGTCGACCACGCGCGTGCGGTATTCGGCCGACAAATCGACTACGTGCAGCGGGATGTCCAGCCGCTTGGCCACCAGCTCGGCGAAAACCCGGTCGTCGTGCCACGGGCAGTCGCCCTCCAGGGTCCCCGTCGTGTCGTGCCAGTTGACCATGAAAAGACCGATGACTTCGTGTCCTTGCTCTTTCAGCAGCCACGCTGCCACCGACGAATCCACCCCGCCCGAAAGTCCTATCACTACGCGTGCCATGCTATTCCAACGTTAAAAGTCCGGCGGGCAGGACGAACCGGATGCGCCGCTTCTCGAAGTCGATGCGGGCTATGAATTCCTCCGCGGCGGGGACCAGCACGCGCCGGCCCTCGATTTCCAGCTCGAAGAGCGGATTGGCTTCGCTGTCGTAGTAGTCGGTCAGCGTGCCCGAGCACTTCCGGGGCGTTTCGCCCTCGTCTGCGGCGAGTTCTTCGGCTTCGGCCGCAAAGCCGATGAGGTCTTCGAGGTAGAATTCGTCGTCCTCCTCGTCGCCTTGTTCGATGCGGAATTCCAGCCCCAGCAGTTCCGAGGCCCGGCGGTCGGTGTCCAGGTCGGCGAACGCCGCCACGGCTCCCGTCTGCCCGCGCCGCTCGAAGCGTTCGCACCACAGCGCTACTTCCAGCGCGTCGACGGTGACCAGAAGCGGCACGGTTTCCGGGTCGAAATCCTCCGGAAATCCGGCGTAGAGCGACAGCATTACGCCGCCGTCCGTACCGAACAGTTTGTTGATTCTGCCTGCGGGGGTTGTCATGGGAATGTCGTCTTTCGGGGTTCTGCGGCGGCGGTGCCGCCCTCCTGCGAATCGCAGTAAAACAAAACCCGGTAAATCTCCCGCGACGGGAAACTTACCGGGATTCGATATGAATTGAGTGTTCCGTTATTCGGCGGCGGGTGCTTCGGCTTCGGGAGCGGCCTCCTCGGCGGCAGGTGCTTCCTCTGCGCTTTCGGCAGCAGCGGCTTCTTCAGCTTCCTTGGCGGCAGCTTCGGCGGCGGCTTTCTTCTCGGCGATGGCCTTCGCACGGTCTTCGTTCACCTTGGCTTCGGCAGCCAGACGGGCTTTCTCGGCCGATTTGGCATCGGTAGCCAGTTTGTTGGTCTTGGCTTCGATCTTGCCGTTCTTGGCGTCGAGCCACTTGTTGAAGCGGGCTTCGGCTTCGGCTTCCGTGAAGGCGCCTTTGGCTACACCGCCCAGCAGGTGCTTCTTGTAGAGTACACCCTTGTACGAAAGGATGGCCCGGCAGGTGTCGGTGGGTTGTGCGCCTTTGAGTAACCAACCCAATGCTTGCTCGAAGTTCAGGTCGATCGTAGCAGGATTCGTGTTGGGGTTGTAGGTGCCCAACTTTTCGATGAATTTACCATCACGTGGCGCTCTGCTATCTGCGGCAACGATGTGGTAGAAGGCGTAGCCTTTCTTACCGTGGCGTGCCAGACGAATTTTAACAGCCATTTGCTATAAAATTGTTTGATTTGGTTAATAAAACGCTCAGCCCTTCCGGGTTATCAGCCCGCAAATGTAGATAAAATATTCCGCCCGGCAAAATAAATCGTGCAAAAAAGAGGGTTGCGGACGGCGAATCCGCTCCGGGAGCCGGAATTATGAAAAACTTTTCGTATCTTCGCACCGCCGGACCGATTGGTTCCGTAGCTCAGTTGGATAGAGCAACAGCCTTCTAAGCTGTGGGTCTTGGGTTCGAATCCCAACGGAATCACTTTTCTGCAATCTGCGACCGAGGTTTTTCCCGGTCGCTTTTTTGTCGGTATCCCGAATCAGCGATAGAACGTTCCCTCCCAGCTGGCCGTGTTGCCCGCGCCGTCGCGGACGGTCAGGCGGACGGTATGCCGGCTGCGGGTGGGCGGGGTGTCGAACGTGTGGAACAGCCGCCCCGTCATGGGGTAGCGTTCGCAGGGGACCCATTGGCCGTCGATGAGCAGCGTGTAGGCGGCGATTCCCGAAAAGTTGTCCGTCGCGCGGAATCCGATTGCGTCGCTTTGCGAGAGGTCGGCATCCCGTCCGAAACTTGCCGTAATGCGGGGCGGTACCAGGTCGGCCACCACGAACAGCGGGTCGGAGGTGTAGGTCGACGCCGTCACGACACCCTCCTTGCAGGAACCTCCTACGTAGGCGGCCCGGCCTTGGGCCGTCCGGCGCGCAAGAACCGCGTGGGGACGCATTCGGGCGGGGATTTCGGCCCGAATCGAAACGCTCATCGTCTTCCGCAGGGGTGTGGCCGGAGGAAGTGTCCGGTAGGCGGGCGAAAGCGCTACGAGGCCCGTGTCGACCCGGGGTGCCGCCGTCTGTTCGGGGCGGCAGGCAAGAGTTTCGTGCAGGGCTCCGGCGGGTATCCGCGCGGTCATCTTCCCGCAGGTCAGGGTCGCGGCGTGCCCGGGCCGGACGATTCTTGCCAGCGTGTCGGCCGTGGCGCGGAACTCCTCCTCGCGGCCCCGGATGTCGAATTCTATCTGCGAGCGGTTGCCGCTGTCGTCTTCGGCTTCGATGCGGATGCGGCGTAGCTGCCCGGGGACGGTGCGGATTATTCCGCGGTCGGTCATCGCCGTGTAGAAGCAGTCGGGGGCTGCTTCGGCCTGCGCCAGGCGGAACGCTTCGTTGCGCGTGGCTATCTGGATGGGGTAGTGGCTCACCGCGTCGCAGCAGCGCGACTGGGCGAACGTGAAGCCGTCCATCCGGTATTCGTAGTAGCGTTCGCCGTCGGCCCATGCCGTCACGCGCCACAGCCCGAAACGGTTGTGCACGCCGTTGCGGCGGTCGGTGATTTCCGCCACGAAATAGCCTTTGCGGCCTGCGCCGAGCGGTTCTTCGCGGTTGAGCCGGTATGTTCCCTCGTGGCTGCGCACGGCCGTGTAGCTTTCCGGGGCCTTGCGTGCGCAAAGTCCGCTGGGCAGGGTGTCGATTTCGACGTAGTGGATTTTCACGATGCGCGGCGGCAGCGAATCCACCGGACGGATGATTCCCTCGCGCACCACGTTGTAGAGCCGTTGGGTCCGCGTGTCGCGGATCTCGAAATGGAGGTGCGGGCCCGACGACGAGCCGCTGTTGCCCGAGTAGCCGATTACTTCGCCTTGGCGGACGGGCAGTTTGCTGTGGCCGAAAAAGAGGTTGAGGCTGTTCTTGCCTTGGGCACGGCGTTCCTGCGCGACGAGTTGTTCGATGTCGTCGCGGAAGCGTTGCAGATGGCCGTAGACGGCCGTCGTGCCGTTGTTCAGCGTCAGGTAGATGGCCCGTCCGTAGCCGCCGGGCGATACCGACAGGCGTGAAACATGGCCGTCGGCCACCGCCACCAGTTCCTTGCCCTCGGTGCCGCCCGTGCGGATGTCCACCCCCGCGTGGAAGTGGCCCGGGCGTATTTCGCCGAAGTTGGACGAGCAGGTGCCGTCGACGTCGCGGATGGGGTAGAGGTAGTCCGCCGGGTCGAGGGCCTGTCCCCGCGCTCCGGCCGTCAGTGCCGTCAGAAGCAGTATGGTCAGAAGTCGTCGCATGATTCCGTGTCGGCCACCAGCGCGGCGACCGTTTCGTGTACGGTTTCGTAGTCGTATCCCAGCCCGAGACCGTAGCGCATCAGTTTGTTTTTCAGTTCGTAGCGTGTTTCGCAGTGCAGCAGCCGGAGTTTGCGTTCGAGCTGCGTGCGCAGCCGTTCGGCCGTTCCCGTGCGGTCGGCCGCGCCGAGGGCTTCCTCGATGGTTTCGCGCGCCACTCCCTTGCGTTGCAGGGCCGCGCGGATTTTGTATTCGCCCCAGCCGCTCAGCCGCATCTTTTCGCGGACGAAAGCCCCCGCATAGCGGTTGTCGTCGATGAAGCGTTCGCTTACCAGCCGCGCCAGCACTCGTTCCGCATCGCCGTCGTTCAGCCCCCAGCCGCGCATCAGCCGCCGGGCGTCGCCCTCCGATTTCTCGGCCCGGGCGCAGAGCCGCATCAGCGACGCCAGCGCCTGGTCGGGCGTCTTGGTCCGCCGGGCCGCCGGGTTCGGTTTCAGTTTAGGCGTGCGCATAGCATGCGGGGTTTTCCGTTCATATCTTCGCGCAGGCGGATTGCGCCGTAGCCCTCCTCCGCCAGCAGACGTTCCAGCGCTCCGGCGGCCGTGTGGTAAATCTCGAAGTAGAGCTTCCCGCCCGGTTCCAGCATGCGGCGCCCGGCCCGGGCAATGGCCCGGTAGAAGCGCAGCGGGTCGCCGTCGGGGACGAACAGCGCTTCGGCGGGTTCGTGGTCCCGCACGTTGGGGTGCATCGCCGCGCGGTCGCTCTGCGGTACGTAGGGCGGGTTGGAGACCACCACGTCGAACCGTTCCGGGAAGCGCTCGGCCAGTCCGTTCAGCGCATCGGCCTGCCGCAGGGTCACGGCCGCCCCGAGCGTCCGGCAGTTCTCGGCCGCTGTCGCCAGCGCCTTTTCGGAAATGTCGGCTCCGAACACCTCGGCGCCGGGCAGTTCCAGTGCCAGCGTCGCCGCTATGCAGCCGCTTCCGGTGCCGACGTCCAGTAGGCGGCGGGCCTGCCGTTCGTCGGCGACGATCCAGGCCGCGAGTTCCTCGGTTTCGGGGCGGGGTATCAGCACCCCCTCGCGCACGGCGAAGCGGCGGCCCGAAAATTCGGTGTGCCCTATTATATATTGTACGGGTTCTCCCGCGGCGAGCCGGGCGACCGTCTCTTCCAGCCCCTCGATTTCGAGCGGGGCGCCGGGGTCGGTCAGCAGGGCTGCGGCAGGTAGCTGCGCCAGCTCCGATATGCACAGCAGGGCGATGCTCCGGGCTTCGCGCGCGTCGTAAAGCGGGGTCAGCGCCGCTGCCGTCCGGTCGAGTATGTTGCGCCGTGTCGTCATCTGCGTAGGTCTGCCAATGCGATGGCTACGGCCGCTTCGACGGCCGCGGCTCCCCGCAGGGCGATGCAGGCGTCGTGCCGTCCGCCGATGGCGAGCGGTTCCGTGCGGCCCGTCGTGCGGTTGTAGGTCGTCTGTTCGCGGGCGATGCTGGCCGTGGGCTTGAACGCGGCGCGGACCACCAGTTCGTTGCCGTTGGTCAGACCGCCGACGATGCCCCCCGCGTGGTTGGTCGCCGTGCGGCCCGCGGCGTCGAGAATCGGGTCGTTGTGCTCCGAGCCCCGCATCCGTGCCGCGGCGAATCCGCTGCCGAATTCCACCCCCTTGACGCCCGGTACGGCGAACAGCAGGTGGGCCGTCAGGCTCTCGGCCGAATCGAAGAAAGGTTCGCCCCAGCCTGCCGGGATGCCCTCGGCGCGGCATTCGACTATGCCGCCCACCGAATCGCCGTCGGCCGCGGCCGCGCGTACGATTTCGCCGAACCGGGCCGGGTCGGTGCAGCCGCCGATTTCGGTGACGTGCGTGGCGAAGCGGACCGTTTCGGGCAGCAGTTTCTTGGCCACCGCCCCTGCGGCCACAAGGGCCAGGGTCAGCCGTCCCGAGAAATGGCCGCCGCCCCGGGGGTCGTTGAAGCCGCCGGAGCGTTCCCATGCCACGCGGTCGGCGTGCGAGGGGCGGTCGTGGCCCGTGAGGGCCTCATAGTCGTCCGGGCGGGTGTCGCTGTTGGCGAATACGAGGGTCAGCGGGGCTCCGGTGGTGTAGCCTTTATAGATGCCCGCTACGATTTGCGGCTCGTCCTTTTCTTGGCGCGGGGTGGTTCCTGCGGTGCCACAGGAGCGGCGCCGGGCCAGGTCGGCGGCGAAGTCGTCGGCCGAAAGGGCCATGCCCGCAGGCACGCCGTCTATCGTCAGCCCGATTTGCGGGCCGTGCGATTCGCCCCAGAGGGCCAGCCGGAATTGCGTGCCGAACCGGTTCATGCCTTGAGGGTTTTCAGGTCGCCGAAAAATCCGGGGTAGCTTTTGGCCACGCATCCGGCGTCTTCTATCGTCACGGGTCCTGCGGCCCGCAGAGCCGCTACCGCCAGCGACATGGCCATGCGGTGGTCGCCGTGGCTCCGGACCGCGGCCGCACGGATTTCGCCGCCGCGGATGCGCATCGTGTCCTCTTCGCTGAGGTCGACTTCGATGCCCAGCCGTCCGTATTCTTCGCGGATGGCTTCGGCGCGGTTGCATTCCTTGTGCTGCAGGCGCGAGGTGCCGTGCAGGACGCTCACGCCGTCGGCCGCCGCAGCCAGCGCGGCCAGCGCTGGGAAAAGGTCGGGGCAGTGGGTGGCGTCGAACTCGAATCCGCGCAGGGGCCGCCGTGCCGCCGTGATGGAGTGCGGTTCGTCGATGACGGCCGCGCCTGCCCGCACGAGTGCTTCGCAGATGGCCGTGTCGGCTTGTTTGGAGAGCATCGAGACGTTGCGCACGGTCACTTCGCCGGCCGTCGCGCCCGCCACCAGGAGCATGGCCGCAGCGCTCCAGTCGCCCTCGACGGCGAAGTCGGTGCCGCGGTAGCGTTGGCCGCCGGGGATGTAGAATTCGCGGTAGTCGTTGTGGCAGATTTCCACGCCGAACCGGGCGGCGGTGTCTATGGTCATGTCCAGGTAGGGGATCGAGACGGCCCGACGCACATGGAGGGTCGTGTCTTCGGCGGCCAGCGGCAGGGCCAGCAGCAGTCCCGTGATGAATTGCGACGAGACCGAGCCGTCGGCTTCGGCCGTGCCGCCGCGCAGAGGGCCGCAGACTTCCATCGGCAGGTATCCGCCGTGGTCCTCCACCCGCACGCCCAATTGCCGGAGCGGCCCGACCATCATTTCCATCGGGCGGTCCAGCAGCGATTTTTCGCCCTCGATTCGGACGGGCGTGCCGCAGAGTGCGGCGATGGGGGTGAAAAGGCGGGTCGCCAACCCCGATTCGCCGACCTCCAGCACCCGGCTGCGGGGGTGCAGCCCGCCGCGGATCAGAAGCGTATGTTCGTCGGTGTGCGTTACTTCGGCGCCCAGCGTTTCGATGCAGCGCAGGGCCGAACGGGTGTCGTCGCAGTATTCGATGTTGTGCAGCACGGTCCGCTCCTCCGAGAGCAGCGATGCCGCCAGGGCGCGCTGGGCATAGCTCTTCGAGCAGGGGGGCGTCAGCGCGCCTCGGACGCTCCCCGGAGGCAGGGTGATCTCCATCACTCGCGCCCTCCCCGGTTTTTCATCTCTTGGGTCAGTTGGTGGCTGCGCTTGAGCTCGAAGTTCTGACCTAAGTAGACCTTGCGCACCATCGGGTCGGCGGCCAGTTCCTCGGCCGAGCCGGTTTTGAGTATCTTCCCTTCGTAGAGCAGGTAGGTGCGGTCGGTGATGGCCAGCGTCTCGTCCACGTTATGGTCGGTGATGATGACGCCTATGTTTTTGTGCTTGAGCGTGGCCACGATCGACTGGATGTCTTCCACCGCTATGGGGTCCACGCCCGCGAACGGTTCGTCCAGCAGGATGAACGCCGGGTTTATCGCCACCGCGCGCGCGATTTCGGTCCGGCGCCGTTCGCCGCCCGAGAGCTGGATGCCCAGGCTTTTGCGGACCTTTTGCAGGCGGAATTCTTCGATCAGCGCCTCGACCCGTTCGTTCTGGTATTCCTTGGTGTAGTCGGTCATTTCCAGCACCGCCCGGATGTTCTGTTCGACGGTCAGCCGGCGGAAGACCGAGGCTTCCTGCGCCAGGTAGCCCACGCCCAGCTGGGCCCGGCGGTAGACCGGCAGCGAGGTCAGTTCGCTGACCTGCTTTTCGTCGTTTTCCAGGAAGATGCGCCCCTCGTTGGGCTTTATCAGTCCCACGATCATGTAGAAGGTCGTGGTCTTGCCCGCTCCGTTGGGCCCCAGCAGGCCCACGATTTCGCCTTGGTTGACGTCTATCGAGACATGGTTGACCACGGTGCGCGATTTGTATTTCTTGACGAGTTCGCTGGTATAAAGGCGCATGACGGTTTTGTGAATAAAATTTTTTACAAAGTTATGATTTTTTCCGAAAAAATTTTTATCTTTACATTGGATTTTCGGATTTAACGTACAATGACGGCTCAATGAAACAGTTCGACGCATCCCTGCTGCACGCCAAGCTCAAGGAATACTTCGGCTTCTCCTCCTTCAAGGGCAACCAGGAGGCGGTCATCCGCAACGTCTTGGAACGCAAGGATACTTTCGTGCTGATGCCCACCGGCGGTGGGAAATCGCTGTGCTACCAGCTGCCCGCCCTGTTGATGGAGGGGGTCGCCATCGTCATCTCGCCGCTGATCGCCCTGATGAAGAACCAGGTCGATTCCATGCGTACGTTCTCCGCCGAGTCGGGCGTCGCCCATTTCCTCAATTCGTCGCTCAACAAGACCGCCGTCCAGCAGGTCCGGGCCGACGTCCTGGCCGGGAAAACCAAGTTGCTCTACTTCGCGCCCGAATCCCTCACCAAGGAGGACAATGTCGCGTTCCTGCGTAAAATCAAGATTTCGTTCTACGCCATCGACGAGGCCCACTGCATTTCCGAGTGGGGCCACGACTTCCGGCCCGAGTACCGCCGTATCCGGCCCATCATCAACGAGATCGGCAGTGCGCCGCTTATCGCTCTAACCGCCACGGCTACTCCCAAGGTGCAGATGGACATCCAGAAGAACCTGGGCATGTCCGACGCCGCCGTGTTCAAGTCGTCGTTCAACCGCCCCAACCTCTATTACGAAATCCGGCCCAAGCACGACGTCGACCGCGAAATCATCCGTTTCATCAAGCAGAACGAGGGTAAGAGCGGCATCATCTATTGCCTCAGCCGCAAGAAGGTCGAGGAGCTCACCGAGTTGTTGATCGCCAACGGTATCAAGGCCCGGGCTTACCACGCCGGGATGGACGCCGCCACCCGCGCGGGCAACCAGGACGATTTTCTCATGGAGCGGGTCGACGTCATCGTCGCCACCATCGCGTTCGGCATGGGCATCGACAAGCCCGACGTGCGCTACGTCATCCATTACGACATTCCCAAGTCGCTCGAGGGTTATTACCAGGAGACCGGGCGCGCAGGCCGCGACGGCGGCGAGGGGCATTGCCTTACCTTTTATAGTTATAAGGACATCCAGAAGCTCGAAAAGTTCATGCAGGGCAAGCCCGTTGCCGAGCAGGAAATCGGCAAGCTGCTGCTCGTCGAGACCGTCTCCTACGCCGAAAGTTCCATGTGCCGCCGCAAGACCTTGCTCCATTACTTCGGCGAGGAGTATGCCGAGGAGAATTGCCAGAACTGCGACAACTGCCGCAATCCCAAGCCGCAGGTCGACGCCAAGGCTGCGCTTCGCATGGCGCTCGAAGCCCTGCGCGACATCGGCGACAAGTTCAAGTCCGATTACCTGGTCTCCGTCCTCATCGGCAAGAATACCGCGCTCATCAAGAGTTACGGCCATAATAAGTCGAAGTGGTTCGGTGCCGGCGAGGAGCACGACGCCCGCTTCTGGGGGGCCGTCATCCGGCAGGCGCTCATCCTGGGGCTCGTCGACAAGAACATCGAGAACTACGGCTTGATTTCCATCAATCCCAAGGGCGAGCAGTTCATTACCATGCCGTTCCCTGTCAATATCACCCTCGACCACAATTACGACCAGGAGGAGAAAGAGGCCGTCGCCGAGGTCCCCATGGGCAAGGGCGGTGCGGCCGACGAGGAGCTTTTCTCCATGCTCAAGGACTTGCGCAAGAAGGTTGCCAAGAAGCACGACCTGCCGCCGTTCGTCATCTTCCAGGACCCGTCGCTCGAAGACATGGCCGTGCAGTATCCCGTCACCCTCGAGGAGATGCAGAACATTACGGGCGTCGGCGTCGGCAAGGCCCGCAAGTTCGGCGAGGAGTTCGTGCGGCTCATCAAGGCCTATGTCGAGGAGAAGGAGATCATCCGCCCGCAGGACATGGTCGTCAAGGGAGTGGCCAGCAAGTCGGGCAACAAGATTTTCATCATCCAGTCCATCGACCGCAAGATGGATTTCGAGGACATCGCCCGGGCGCGCGACCTGGATTTCGACGAGCTGCTCACCGAAATCGAGGGCATCGTCAATTCGGGTACCCGGCTCGACATCTCCTATTATATCCGCGAGTTCATGGACGAGGACAAGGCCGACGACATCTACCTCTATTTCCGGGAGGACGCCGAGAGCGATTCGCTCGACGACGCACTCGCCGAACTGGGGTCCGACTATACCGAGGAGGAGATACGCCTCGTTCGCATCAAGTTCATGTGCGAGCAGGGTAACTGACAAATACGGTTTTGCCTATGAACAAGAAGACTTTTACGCTCGCTTTGTTGTTTTTCTGTCTGACGGCGGTGTGGTTCGGAATCAGTCTTTATTGGTTCTTCACGTGCCGTTCGTGCGTCGGTTGGTTCGACTTGTTGATTGCCGTCTGCTTCGTCGGCGCCGGGGCCGGGATGACCGTCCACGAGTTCCGCAAGAAGAAGCGCATCCACCTCGACGAGGCCAACAGGCATCAGATTCCTTGAGGTATGGGAAGATTGCGTCGTTTTCTGGTCTTCGCGGGTCTCGGTTTCTTTTTGCTGGCCGTTGTCGCGGCCGGCCGCGTCGTCTCGACCGGCGCTTCCGACAAATGGTATGTCCCGGTGGTCATCGCTTGTTCCGCGGCAGGCATGTTTTTCCAAGCCTGGTGGTTCGGCAGGCACCGTGCTTCCGACCGTCCCAAGATGTGAGTCATGAAAAAAACTTCGTTTTTCCAGGCTTTGCGGCTGGTTGCCATGATCGCCGCCGTGGCCGGTATCATCTATGCTCTGGAGTTCATGCACGGCGGTATCGCCGTGTGGTTTTGGGTTGCCCTGCTCGGTGTGGGGTTCGTCGGCCTGCTCTGGACCTTCCGTCTCACGCAGCAGCGGGTAGCCCGCGAGCGCAGAGCGCAGAAACAGCGCAGTAAAGAGCGTCGCCGATGACCGAAGTCAGAGCCAAAAAAGCGTTGGGGCAGCATTTTCTCGTCGACCTCAATATTGCGCGCAAGATTTGCGACGCGCTTTCGGGCGGTACGGCCGAAGCGCCCGCCACGGTGCTGGAGGTCGGCTGCGGCATGGGGGTGCTCACGCAGTTTCTGTTGCAGCGCGGCGACCTGACGACTTACGGGGCCGAGATAGACACCGAGAGCGTCGATTACCTGCACGACCGTTTCCCCGCTTTCGCTCCGCGGCTCATCGCGGGCGATTTCCTCAAGATGGATTTGCGCGCGGCGTTCCCCGACGTTTCGGCGCTCCGCATCATCGGCAATTTCCCGTACAATATTTCGTCGCAGATTTTTTTCAAGATTCTGGAGCACCGCGATTTCGTGCCCGAGTGCGTCGGCATGATTCAGAAAGAGGTCGCTGTGCGTCTGGCCGAGCCGCCCGGGTCCAAGGAGTACGGGATTCTGTCGGTGCTCTTGCAGGCGTGGTACGACATCGAGTACCTCTTCACGGTCAGCGAGTCGGTTTTCAACCCGCCGCCCAAGGTCAAAAGCGCCGTTATCCGGTTGCGGCGCAACGGCGTCGCGCAGCTCGATTGCGACGAGCGGCTGTTCGTCCGCGTCGTCAAGGCGTCGTTCGGGCAGCGGCGCAAGATGATTCGCAACTCCCTCCGCGCCGCGTTCGGTGATTTCGGCGGTGCCGAGCATCCGTTCTTCACCTCGCGCGCCGAGCAGCTTTCCGTCGGTCAGTTCGTCGAGCTGACCAACTGGGTAAGCGAACATGTAATTAAAAATTAAGAATGAAAAATTAAAAATGGATGTGCCGTTCGGAGATGCAGTTCAGGCATCTTTTTTTATAGTTTGAGGTTCAGATAACAACGAACAGCCCCCCCCCGATTTTTAATTTTTCATTCTTAATTTTTAATTCCCGTTTTCTCCCGCCACCACCGTCACCAAGTCTTCCCGGGCCAGGTATTTTTGCGCCAGCCGCTGGACGTCGGCGGGGGTCATCGTGCGGATGCGGCGCAAGTTTTCGTCGATGACGCTGTTGTCCGTTCCGCAGAGGATGTTCTCTATCGTCACGTCGGCTATGCCGAACGGGCCGTCGAGTATGCGCATCATCTCGCCCGCCATGATGTTCTTCACCAGCGTCAGTTCTTCTTCGTCCATCGGTTCTGTCCGCAGGCGTTCGATTTCGGCGTATATTTCGCTCAGGGCCGCTTGCGTCGCTTCGGTCCCCACTTGCGTCGCTATGGCCAGATAGCCCGCCCGGTCGAAGTTCACCATCGCCGCCACCACTCCGTAGGTGTAGCCGTGGCGTTCGCGCAGGTTCTGCATCAGGCGCGAGCCGAAGTAGCCGCCCAGCGCCGCCGCCACGACCTGCATCCCCACGAAATCGGGGTGTTCACGGCCGAACAGCAGCCTGCCGATGCGAATCGACGACTGGACCGCTCCCGCGTGTGCGACCTTGACTTCGTGGGTCGTCTGCGGCGCGGGTAATTCCGGCAGGGCCTTCGCCCCGTGCGGTATCTGTTCCGCAATGGCCGCCACTGCCTGCCGTTCGTCGTCGGTAATCCGGCCGCTGCATACCACAAAGCAGTTTTCGGCCGTGTAGTGCGTGCGGTAGAACGTTTCGACGTCGGCCCGCGTCAGCGTGTCGTAGAGCGCTCCGTCGTACGATATGCCGTAGGGGTGCCGTTCGCCGAACAGCGCCCGCGCAAAGGCTTCGCGCGCCCGGACATCCACTTTCTGGCGGTCGATCAGCAGCCGCTGCTTGCGTTTGGCGCAGTAGGTGCGCAGTTCTTCTTCCGGAAATACGGGGTGCAGCAGGATTTCGGCCGCTGCTTCCAGCGTCTCGCGGTAGAATTTCGAGAGGGTTGCAAAGCTGATGTAGGCGTAGTCGCGGTCCAGGTTGACATCGTACCACGAGCCGTAGTAGTCCAGCCGTTCGGCCAGTTCGCGGGCCGTGAAGCGCCGGGTTCCTTCGGCCAGCAGGTTGGCCGTCGTCGAGGCCGAGAACGGGACCCGTTGTACCGACGGCCCCGCACGGAATACGAACGTCACGCGCAGGACCTCGAAATCGTTGGCCGGGAGTGTGTAGAGCGCCATGCCGTTCGGCAGCACGCGTTTTTCGGCGGCCTCTATTTCCACGGCCGAGGGGATGGTCAGGGGCGGTTGTGTCATTTGGCGCGGTAGATTAGGGTGGAGCTTCGTTCCGGGCGGAACGTGCGGCGGCTGAAGTCGAGAATGCTGTCGGCCGTCACGGCGCCGTAGGCGTCGACTTCGCGGTTCGCGAGTTCCGCATCGCCCAGCATTTCGTAGAATCCTAAGTTCATCGCCTTGTTCATGACGTTCAGTTCGCCGAACAGCGTGTTCGCCTCGAACTTGTTCTTCACTTTCTGCATTTCGCGGGCTTCGGCCGGTATGCGGCAGAGCGTTTCGATTTCTTCCCGGAACGCTTCTTCGGCCTGCTCGGGCGTCGTCTGCGGCAGCAGTTGTCCCGTGAAGATGAAAAGCCCCGGGTCCAGGTCGCCCGTGATGTAGGCGTTCACCGACGAGAGCAGGCGCCGTTGCTTGACCAGCCGCGTGTAGAGCCGCGACGAGTCGCCGCCCGACAGCAGGTCCGACACCAGATCGGCCGTGTAGAAGTCGGGCGACAGGCGGCCGCCCATCGGATAGGCCACGGTCACCGTCGTCGCCGGGACGTCGCGCTGCACTTCTTCGCGCCGGGCTTCCGTCTGCGGCGGTTCCTGCGGGATGGGGCAGGGGGCCGCCGGCCGGTCCGGCAGGTCGCCGAACCATTTTTCGGCCAGCGCCAGCATCCGTTCTTCTTCTATGTCCGCCGACATGGACAATATCGCGTTCGACGGGTGGTAGTGCGTCCGGTAGAATTCCCGCACGTCGTCGAGCGTCGCCTGCGCTATGTGGTCCGGCGTCAGTCCGATGGCCGCCCAGCGGTAGGGGTGTGTCTTGTAGGCCAGCGCCCGCAGCAGCAGCGTCTGGTCGCCGTAGGGTTGGTTCAGATAGCGTTGGCGGTATTCTTCGATGACCACCTTTTTCTCCGTTCCGAGTTTCTCGGGCGTGATGTCCAGCCCTTCGATGCGGTCGCTTTCGAGCCACAGCGCCGTTTCGATGTTGGCCGCCGGGAGGGTCATGTAGAAGTCCGTGTAGTCGTTGTTCGTAAAGGCGTTGTTGTCGCCCGAGGCCATCTGCACCGGCAGGTCGAAGTTCTCCACGCTGCGCGTGCCGCGGAACATCAGGTGCTCGAACAGGTGGGCGAAGCCCGTGCGCCCGGGGTTTTCGTTGCGCGCCCCTACTTTGTAGAGTATGTTCACGGCCGCCAGCTTCGACTGCCGGTCGCGGTTCGCCAGCACGGTCAGTCCGTTGGCCAGCGTTTTTCGGCGATAGGGAATCATGGAGGACAAAGGTAGCACTTTTCGCTCCAAAAATCGGAATATTGCAGTTCGGATGCCAAAATTTACAGGTTATTTGTACGATTGTGGGGGTCGTTTTTCGTCCGAATTCCGTACCTTTGTCTGCGTCTTGGATACTATGTCCCGGCAGAGGCAAACGATGGTTTGTTTCTGCACTCGGCTTTCCGTATCTTTGGCTTCGCCGAAGATACTGCGTCTCGGCAAAAAAATCGAATGAATTCGTTTTTTTGCTCTCGGCTTATTCGTATCTTTGCATCGCATGTTCCGGAACCGCGGTTCCGGGGCTGTAAAACGTATTCGGAAATACACACAAATATATATTTTCTAAATTCAATTCAATATGGCAGAAAAGAAATTCATTACGTGCGATGGCAACTACGCTGCGGCTCATGTGGCTTACATGTTCTCGGAGGTTGCGGCGATTTACCCCATCACGCCTTCTTCGACCATGGCCGAGCTCGTCGACGAGTGGGCCGCCCAGGGTCGCAGGAATATCTTCGGCGAGACGGTGAAGGTCGTCGAGATGCAGTCGGAGGCGGGTGCCGCCGGCGCCGTGCACGGTTCGTTGCAGAGCGGCGCCCTCACTTCGACGTTCACCGCGTCGCAGGGCCTGTTGCTCATGATCCCCAATATGTACAAGATTTCGGGCGAGCTGCTCCCCGGCGTCTTCCACGTTTCGGCCCGTGCGCTCGCCGCCCAGTCGCTCTCCATCTTCGGCGACCACCAGGACGTCATGGCTGCCCGGCAGACCGGCTTCGCCATGCTCGCCACTTCGTCGGTGCAGGAGGTCATGGACCTCGCCGGTATCGCCCATATCGTGTCGCTCAAGGCGCGTGTGCCGTTCCTCCATTTCTTCGACGGGTTCCGCACTTCGCATGAGATTCAGAAAATCGAGCTCATCGACGAGGCCGCCCTCACCGCCATGCTCGACCGCGACGCGCTCAAGGAGTTCCGCCGCCGCGCCCTCAATCCCGAGCATCCCGTCACGCGCGGTACGGCCCAGAATCCCGACATCTATTTCCAGACCCGCGAGGCGGCCAACAAGTTCTACGACGCCGTGCCCGACATGGTCAGCGACGCCATGAAGCAGATTTCGCAGATTACCGGACGCGAGTACAAGCCTTTCACCTACTACGGTGCTCCCGATGCCGAGAACGTCGTCGTCGCCATGGGTTCCGTCACCGAGACCCTCAAGGAGACCATCGACTTCCTCCTCAAGCAGGGCAAGAAGGTCGGTCTTATCACCGTCCACCTCTACCGTCCTTTCTCCGAGAAGTATTTCTTCAACGTCGTGCCCGCTTCGGTCAAGCGCGTTTGCGTTCTCGACCGCACCAAGGAGCCCGGCGCCGAGGGTGAGCCGCTCTACCTCGACGTCAAGTCGATGTTCTACGGCAAGCAGCTTCAGCCCATGATCATCGGCGGCCGCTACGGTCTTTCGTCTAAGGACACTACGCCCGCCCAGATGCTCGCCGTCTTCGAGAACCTGGCCGCCGCTCAGCCCAAGGACCACTTCACCGTCGGCATCAACGACGACGTGACCAACCTGTCGCTGCCCGTCGGCGAGGAGATTTCGCTCGCCAAGCCCGGTACGTTCGAGGCCCTCTTCTTCGGTCTGGGCGCCGACGGTACGGTGGGTGCCAACAAGAACTCTATCAAGATTATCGGCGGTACCACCAACAAGTATTGCCAGGCTTATTTCTCGTACGATTCCAAGAAGTCGGGCGGTTACACGTCGTCGCACCTGCGTTTCGGCGACCTGCCCATCACTTCGCCCTATCTGGTCACTACGCCCGACTTCGTGGCTTGCCACGTGCCGTCGTACGTTGACAAGTACGATGTGCTGAAGGGTCTCAAGAAGGGCGGTTCGTTCCTCTTGAACTCCGTGCACGACGCCGAGACCACTTGCAAGACCCTGCCCGACCACATGAAGGCTTACCTGGCGAAGAACAACATCAATTTCTACATCATCAACGCCACGAAGATCGCCGCCGAGCTCGGCCTGGGTTCGCGTACCAATACCATCATGCAGTCGGCGTTCTTCAAAATCGCCAACGTCATTCCGTTCGAGAAGGCCGTCGAGGAGATGAAGCACGCCATCCTCAAGTCCTACGGCAAGAAGGGCGAGGACATCGTCAACATGAACTATGCGGCCGTCGATGCCGGCGGTGACGCCGTGGTCAAAATCGACGTGCCCGCCGAGTGGGCTTCCATCGAGGTCAAGGCCGCCGCACAGAGCGTCGACATGTCGCGTCCCGAGTTCGTCCGCAGCATCGTCGACCCCATCAACGCTCTCAAGGGCGACGACCTGCCCGTGTCGGCTTTCAACGGCCGCGAGGACGGTACGTGGGACAACGGTACGGCTGCTTTCGAGAAGCGCGGCATCGCCGTCAACGTTCCCGAGTGGCAGATCGACAATTGTATCCAGTGCAACCAGTGCGCCTATGTCTGCCCCCACGCTGCCATCCGTCCGTTCCTCGCCACCGAGGCCGAGGCTGCCGCTTCGGGTGCCGAGTGGAAGCAGGGCCTGGGCGAAACCAAGGAGTACAAGTTCCGTATCCAGGTGTCGCCGCTCGACTGTACGGGTTGCAACAACTGCGTCGACGTCTGCCCCGCCAAGGAGAAGGCACTGGTCATGAAGCCGCTCGAGTCGCAGATGAAGCAGGCCGCAAATTGGGATTACATCACCAAGAATATCGGTTACAAGGAGGTCGTCGACAAGACCAAGTCCGTCAAGAACCTCCAGTTCGCACAGCCCTTGTTCGAGTTCTCGGGTGCTTGCGCCGGCTGCGGCGAAACGCCTTATATCAAGGCTATTTCGCAGCTCTTCGGTGACAAGATGATGGTTGCCAACGCTACGGGCTGTACCTCCATCTACTCCGGTTCGGCTCCCTCGACGCCTTACTGCACCAATGCCAAGGGTCAGGGTCCCGCCTGGGCCAACTCGCTCTTCGAGGACAACGCCGAGTTCGGTCTCGGTATGCACGTCGGTATCGAGAAGCTCCGCGACCGCATCCAGGAGACTATGGAAGCCGCAATCGCCAACTGCACCAAGTGCTCCGACGAGCTCAAGGGCGTCATGAAGGAGTGGATCGCCGCCCGCGGTTCGTCGTCCGCTTCGGCCGAGGTTTCCGCACGGCTCGTTCCCATGATGGAGGCCTGCGGCTGCGATTACTGCTGCAAGATTCTCGAAATGAAGGATTGGCTCGTCAAGAAGTCGCAGTGGATCATCGGCGGCGACGGCTGGGGCTACGACATCGGTTACGGCGGTGTCGACCATGTGCTCGCTTCGGGCCAGGACGTCAATATCCTCGTCGTCGACACGGAGGTTTACTCCAACACCGGCGGTCAGTCGTCCAAGTCGACGCCCGTGGGTGCCGTCGCCAAGTTCGCTTCGAGCGGCAAGCGTATCCGCAAGAAAGACCTCGGCGCCATGGCCATGACCTACGGTTATGTCTACGTCGCCCAGGTTTCGATCGGCGCTTCGCAGCAGCAGCTCTTCAACGTCTTGAAGGAGGCCGAGGCTTATCCCGGTCCGTCGCTCGTCATCGCCTACGCTCCTTGTATCAACCACGGTATCAAGGGCGGCATGACCCGCACGCAGACCGTCGGCAAGGAGGCTGTGGCCTGCGGTTACTGGCACCTGTGGCACTACAATCCCCAGCTTGAGGAGCAGGGCAAGAATCCGTTCGTGCTCGATTCCAAGGAGCCCGACTGGTCGAAGTTCCAGGACTTCCTCAAGAAGGAGGTGCGTTACACTTCGCTCCAGAAAGCGTTCCCCGCCGAGGCCGAGGAGCTGTTCCAGGCCGCCGAGCAGAACGCCAAGTGGCGTTACAACGGCTATAAGCGCCTTTCCGCAATCGAATACTAATCGTTCGGTTGCCGACTTTTCCGACCGCGGTCCCGTGAGGGGGCCGCGGTCTTTTTTGTTCGTTGCCGGAAAATAAGTTATCTTTGCATTCCCGTCGGCATGGCCCGTGATTTGCCGTGTTGCCGGGTAATCGAATTCTAAAACAGAAAGCTATGAAAAAGATTCTGGCAGCCGCTGCGCTGTTTTTCGCGATGACCGCCTGCTGCGGCGCGCACAATGACAAACCGCTGGAAGGCACCGTTTGGAAGCTCACCTCCATGGAGGGTATCCCCGCTTCGGCCATCGACAGCGAGGAGGACGCCTTCACCTTGATTTTCAACGGCGAGGAAATGCTCGTCAGCGGCCGTACCAATTGCAACCGCTTCTTCGGCAGCTATAACGCCGCCGACGGTGCTTTGGCATTCGGCAACATGGGTATGACCCGGATGGCTTGCCCCGACATGCAGTACGAGGACGCTTTCGCGCAGATGCTCGACAAGGTCGACGGGTTCAGCATCAAGGGCGAAACCCTCACGCTCTTCGGTCAGCAGCAGAAGCTCGCTTCGTTCAAGGCCATCGAGCTCAAGAACGATATGGCTCAATAGCCGTGCTTCTCGGCCGTGTTCCCACGGCTCCATACCTTTTATATAAAGCGTCGTTTTCCGGCGCTTTTTTCGTGTTCGCTCCTCGCCCTCTTGTCATTCTGAGGGCTTCTCCTCCGTCATTCTGAGGAAAGGCATCGCCTTGACGAAGAATCTATAAATTTTGTCATTCCGAAGCGTCAGCGAGAAATCTGCCGTTTCGTCATTGCGAGAGCCTTTAGGCCCGTGGCACCCGACGAACGAAGCATGCGCAGAGACCGCTTGCGGGCTATGCCATGCAAGGAGGAGGACAACAAGCGTAGCGCAGTTAATCTGAACAAGTGCTGTAACATTCCCCTTTCCTCGTTTGTTCAGATCGCCACGGTATCTGCGACACTTCGCGATGACGTGTCGGATAGTCATAGCAAAGCCTCCCTCTCCTCCAATAAAAAAAAGACTTCCGGATTCCTCCGGAAGTCTTCTTATCGGTTTTCGCTTGCTTATTCGGCCAGCGGGGTGATGCTTACATACGATTTGCCTTCGCCTTTCTTGCAGAAAGCCACCGTGCCGTCTACCAGCGCGAACAGCGTGTGGTCCTTGCCCATGCCGACGTTCTCGCCCGGGTTGTGCACCGTGCCGCGCTGACGGACGATGATGTTGCCAGCCTTTGCGAATTGACCGCCGAACAATTTGATGCCGAGCCGTTTGCTTTCCGACTCGCGGCCGTTCTTGGAACTACCTACACCTTTCTTGTGTGCCATGTTGATTCGGTTTTTTGAAGGTTATGCAACGATTTCCTCTACAAGGATCTGCGTCAGATACTGGCGATGACCGTTGCATTTCTGGTATCCCGTGCGACGCTTTTTCTTGAAGACCAGGACCTTGTCGTCCTTCAGGTGCTTCAGGATCTTGCACTTTACCGTGGCGCCTTTCACTACAGGTGCGCCGACTTTGACCTGACCGTCGTTGTCTGTGAGCAGGACCTTGTCGAAACTTACGGACGAGTTTTCTTCGCCCTGAAGACGGTGAACATAAAGTTTCCGACCTTTTTCAGCCTTGAATTGCTGACCTGCAATCTCTACTATAACGTACATCGAATGCGTTTGGTTATGTTTGATAACATAATTCAGGGTGCAAATATACGCATTTTTATCGTATAAGCAACACTCCCGGGAACTTTTTTTCCGCGTTCCGGGCTCTGGCACGGTTTTGGGCTTCGCTGTTGCCGTTCCGGCCTGTTCCGGAGAGTTGCTATGCCACGGATATTGATTGCTTCCGACGACGAGTTCGCTCGCGAATTGGTCCGCCTTGCGCTCGCAGGGGTGGACGCCGAAGTGCGGTGCGCCGGGTGCGGCGCCGAGTTGGAGCGTTTGTGCGCCCGCGTGTTGTTCGACATGGTCATCGTGCTGAGGACCGCTCCCTTTTTCTGCGGGCGCGAGTTGATCGGGCGCTTGCGGCCCGAGGGGTTGCGGCGGCCCGTCGTCTACGTCCTCTCGTGGCAGCAGTGCGAGCAGACGGTCCTCGCTCTGTTGGAGTGCGGCGTCGATCAGTACCTTACTTTTCCCGTCAGTTTGCAGCGGTTGCGGGCCAAGGTCGTCAGCGACCTTGCGGTCAATGGGTTATGAATCTGCTTCTGATTATTTGTGCGGTTTGTTCCGGCGCGGCCGTCGTCGGGTTGTCGGCCTTGTGGGCCGTCGAAACCTTGAAGGCCCGGCGGCAGGGCGGTTTCCGCAGCGTTCTCCAGCGGCGTTACCTCCATATCGTCATGTCCGCCTTGTGTTCCGGCCGGGGCGCCGTGCCGCGGTTCCCCATGTTGCGGCGCGTCGGGTCACGGCTCGTGTTGGCCGAAACGCTGGCCGGGGTCGTTTCCATGACTTACGGACTCGACGTCGGGCTGCTGCGGCAGGTCGTCGCGCGTTACGGGCTCGACAGGTGGCTGTTGCGGCGCGTGCGCTTCGCCCAGGGTTACCGGCGGGCGCGTTACCTCGCTTTGTTGGCTGTCCTGCCCGTCGGCGAGGGGATTCCTCCCCGCATGGCACGTTACGGGCGTAGCCGCAACCGTTACGTCCGGTTCTTCGCCTTGATGACCCGCGTCTCTGCCGAGCCCCTCGCGGCTTTGCGTCGTTTGGCTGACTATGCCGGGCCTTTTTCCGATACCGAGGTGGCCGAAATCATGACTTGGCTGCGGCGCGGCGCGCTGCCCGTCGCTTACGAGCCGCTCGTCGCTTCGCCGTCGTTCAATCTGCGACGGGTGGGTTTGAGCGTCGTCCGGCAGTTCGGCATCGAGGAGGCCGAACCGTTGTTGCTGCGCTTGCTCGACGGCGAGGGGCCTTACGCGTCGGGGACCGAGGCGCTTTTCACGCTGTGTGCGTTGCATCGGCCGTTGGTCCGCCGCGAGGTTTCCCGGTGCGTGGCCCGCTTGAGCCCGTCCCAGCGGCGCGCGCTGATGCGTTACATGGCGCAGTGCAGTTACTCCCCGCAGGTGCTGTCGCGGCTTTTCGACGATTCCGAATCCGCTTATTACGACACCATCGTGCGGTCTTATAAACGATGCCTGGTATGATTGCGGCGGTTGTTTGTTTCGTGTCGCTGGCCGCCGTCGCCGGGGCCTGCTGGCTGGTTTTGCCCCTCTTGCGGGCGCGTAACAAGCGGCTGTTGGCTGCGCGTATGTTCGGCACCTCCTGCGACGCTTCCGGGACCATCGGTTTCTCGCTCCTTTGCAGCGGCGTGCGGCGGCTCTCGCAGATCGAGAACTTGCTGTCGTCCGAGTACGTCCGTTCGGAAGTCGTCGTCGTGGCCGATGCGTCGCTCCGGCGTGCTTTCTTTGAATCGCTGATAGCCCGTTACCGGATGATTCGCGTCGAATACCTGCCCTCCGATGAATTCCCCGTGCAGCATGTCCGCAGTATGTGGCGTTCGCGCCGGCGGTGTTTTCGGCGGTTGGTGCTGCTCGACCGTTCCGAGGATACTTCGGCCGACGATTGGAGCGCCGCCGCTTCGGTCGCTTCCTACGATTGGCTGATTCCCGTTCGCGACGGGCAGTATCTGTTGCCGGGGGTGCTCGAACGGCTTTCGGTCGAGGCGGGGCAGGGGCATCCCGGTGCCGTCGGGGCGCTGCGTTCGTGGGTCGGCGGTTCGTTCGCGCTTCTGAGCCGTGACGCCGTCGCTGCGGCAGGCGGATTCGGCCCCGGGTTTCTGCGGAAGATTCCGCGCCACGCCCGCCGTTGGCTGTGGGAGCCGTTTTTCTATCGGCCCGAGTTCCGCCGGGGGAGTTCGCGGTGGCGGTTCCTGGGGGTGGCGGCACTCGGCTGTGCGATTTTCGCGGCGCTTTGGTATGGCTGGTGGGTGTTGGCGGGGCTTCTGCTCGCCGGGGCTGTCGTTCTGTGTGCCGTCGCCTGTGCGGGGCTTCTGCTCGCCGATATGGCAGGCCGGAAAGTGCCGTGTAAAATTGATGTGAAAAATTTCACAGAATGGTGAATTTTCCGTATCTTTACGATGGCAACCCCGAAAACCGACCTTAAACCCTCTGTCTCGATGATAAACGACAAGGTGAGGATGTACCTGCTTCCTCCGCTTTTCAATGCGGCCGTGCGTGCCGGAGCCTCCATCATGCAGGTCTACAAGAACCGCGACGATTACGACATAAGCCTCAAGAGCGACCGTACCCCCATCACCATCGCCGACCGCCTGGCCCACAAGGTCATCCGCGAGTACCTCGGGCCCACGCGCATTCCCGTGCTGAGCGAGGAGGGGCGCGAGATGCTCTACGACGAGCGCCGCAACTGGGAGCTTTACTGGCTGGTCGATCCGCTCGACGGCACGGTCGAGTTCATCAAGGGCAACAACGAGTTCACGGTCAATATCGCCCTCATGGAGAACAACGTCTGCATGGGGGCCGTGATTTACGTGCCGTTTTACGAAAAGATGTACGTCGCCGGGCGCAATGCCGGAACTTTCCTCAAAGAGCACGTCGCACCCGATGCCGCGGCCGATTATTCCTACGAGCGTATCGTCGAGGGTTTCCGGCCGCTGCCTTTGGCCGGGCCGCCGTCCCGGCCGTTGCGCGTCGCCGTCTCGCGGTCGCACCAGACTCCCGAGACCCACGAGCATATCGCCCGCCTGCGCGAGCGTTTCCCCGACCTGGAGGTCGTCGAGCAGGGCAGTTCCTACAAGTTCTGCATGTTGGCCGAGGGGCAGGCCGATTATTACGTGCGCACTACCCGCACTTTCGAGTGGGACACCGCAGCCGGGGAGCTGATTCTCGCCGAGGCGGGCGGTTCCACCCGTTCGCTTCCCGACGGCCGGGCCCTGCGTTACAACGAGGAGGACCTCCGCAATCCCTGGTTCGTCTGCCGTTCCAAGTTCTGCAAGGTCTGAACCGTTCTCCGTCCGGTTTTTCCGAAAAAGCAGCCCCGTGTAGATGCTGGACGCAGCGTACGGAGAGGCCGAGCGCCCGTCCCGAGAACCCGTTCAGCGGATTGACGTTCCCCGAGTTGAAGTTCAGCCCGGCGGGCGACTTGCTGCCCGCAGCGTAGGACGATGACGACCAGTAGTCGCCTTCCGTGCCGACGCCCGTCAAGGCTCCCGCGTCGCGTGTGCGGTAGCCCGCAGCAGTCGCTTTTCAGCAATCGCTCGGATGAATGACAGAAAAAGTACTCAATGAATAATTAATAATGAATAGTGGATAATTATTCCCTATTAACTATTCATTATTCACTAAAGTTTGTTTTCTGTCAGACTGGGGTGCACAGCTGACGGCAGTTAAAACGTTTCAGCAGCTTGTTAAAACGTTTCAGCGCTCCGGTGAAAATCCCGAAGCGCCGTTGCGTCAGCGGATTGCTGAATCTACCTTGCCTCGCTGGCACGCACCGTAGCCCGTGCCATTCCGGGTCGGGGCTGCTTTATTTCTGGCGGAAATAGATTTGCATCGGCACGCCCGAGAAGTCCCAGCGTTCGCGCATGTTGTTTTCGAGGAACCGCCGGTAGGGTTCCTTGATGTACTGCGGCAGGTTGACGAAGAACGCGAACTGCGGCGTCGGGGTCGGGAGCTGCGTCACGTACTTGATTTTGATGTACTTGCCTTTGGTCGCAGGGGGCGGGTAGTTCTCGATGAGCGGCAGCATGTGTTCGTTCAGTTCCGAGGTCGCTATGCGGCGTTTGCGCGCCTGGTGGACCTGCATGGCCGTTTGCAGTACGTCGAGGATGCGTTGTTTGTTGAGTACCGACGTGAAGATGATGGGGATGTCGTTGAACGGCGCCAGCTTCTTCTTCAGAAACTCGGTCCATTCCTTCATCGTGTTGCTGCCCTTTTCGATGAGGTCCCATTTGTTGACCACGATGACGCAGCCTTTGCGGTTGCGGACGATAAGGTTGTGGATGTTGAGGTCCTGCGATTCGAGCCCCTGCTGCGCGTCGAGCATCAGGATGCAGACGTCCGAGTTCTCGATGGCGCGGATGGAGCGCATGACCGAGTAGAATTCGAGGTCTTCCATCGTCTTGCCTTTCTTGCGCATGCCGGCCGTGTCGACCAGGTAGAAGTCCATCCCGAATTTGTTGTAGCGCGTGTGGATCGAGTCGCGCGTGGTGCCCGCTATCGAGGTCACGATGTTGCGTTCTTCGCCTAAGAGCGCGTTGGTCAGCGACGACTTGCCTACGTTGGGGCGGCCTACGATGGTGATGCGGGGCAGTTCGTCGTTCTCGTCGGCCGTCGGGTCTTCCGGCAGCGCTTCCAGAATGGCGTCCATCAGGTCGCCCGTGCCGCTTCCCGACATGGAGCTGATGCAGTAGGGGTCGCCCAGGCCCAGCGCATAGAATTCGTGCGACGAGTACATCTGGTCGTTGTTGTCGACCTTGTTGCAGACCAGGAACACTTTCTTGTTGCTCCGGCGCAGGATGTCGGCCATGAGCGCGTCGAGGTCGGTGATGCCCGTCGAGACTTCCACCAGGAACAGGATTACATCGGCTTCGTCGATGGCCAGCAGCACCTGACGGCGGATTTCGTCCTCGAAGATGTCTTCGGAGTTGACCGTGTAGCCGCCCGTGTCGATGACCGAGAATTCCTTGCCGTTCCAGTCGGTCTTGCCGTAGTGGCGGTCGCGCGTGGTGCCGGCCGTCGCGTCCACGATGGCTTTGCGTTGGCCGACCAGCCGGTTGAAAAGGGTGCTCTTGCCCACGTTCGGGCGTCCGACGATTGCTACGAGGCTCATGTTGTCTCCTTGACTTTTGCGGTTTCGAGGGGCAAAGATAGGGAAATTAAAAATTAAGAATGAAAAATCGGGAATCAAAAAGCGAAATCCGGGGAACAATTTTTAATTCTTAATTTTTCATTTTTAATTTTTAATTCTTTATCCTAAGTTCATGTTGAAGATGCCTTGTTGTTCGGCATGTCCGGCCTGTACGGGGTAGACCAGTACGAAGCTGTGGTCCGCCATGTTTTCGTCCAGGTAGGCCGGGATGCGGTACATGCCCGCCTGGTAGGAGATGCGGTCGCGGCGGCTCATGACGACCCACAGACAGTCGTCGTTGCGCAGTTCGGGCAGCAGGGCTGCGGGGTTGTCCCAGGTTTCTTCGCAGACGGCGTATTGTGCGATGTCTTTGCGGCGGCGACGGCCCCGCAGGTGTTCGACGGTTGTTTTCGGGGCGTGGAAAATCAGTTGGGCTCCCGTGTCGTGGGCCAGGTGGCGGATGCGCAGGAGCCATGCCTGGAATCCCGCTTCCAGCTCCGCCTTGCGCGGGACCACTACGTGGTGGCGCCGGATGGTCGGGAGCGGCTGGGCCGAATGATAGATGAACGTCGTCACGGCGCATTGCGCCAGCACGGCTTGCAGGGTCTTGCCCAGCGCGGCGGTCGTCGCGGCGGTCGGTATGCCCGGAATCTGTACGTTGGGCCCCGGCGAGTTCTCGTGCATGCCCAGCACCAGGTCCGTGATGTTGCGTTCGCGCACGGCGCTCACGATGGCGTTCACCGTGTTCACGTCGTAGCGCAGCAGGCTGTGCATGTGGATGTCGGCCGCGGCCGCGGCCGTCACGGCTGTTTCGAGCAGGCTCTGCGAGCGTTTTTTCAGTTCGGGGTCTTCGCTCTGGTTGTCGATGACGTTCAGCGCGTAGAGACTGCGGTACTTCTGCTTGGTCAGCGCGATGCTCAGCCCCACCAGCTCGGCGATTTTTTCCTGGCGCGACACCGGGATCAGCACGTGTTCGCCCGTCGTGCGTTCGCCCGGCCCCTGCACCCCTTTGATGGCGATGTTGTGGGCGCCGCGCTGCGAGGCGAAGGTCGAAATCGTGCAGGTCGCCAGTATCATCAGAATCGTGCCGTTGAGCACCGCTTCGTTCAGCAGGCGGATGGGTTCGCCCTCGGGCGTGCGGCCCAATACCACGTTGTAGCCCACCATCACCGCCGCCAGCGTCGCCGCCACATGGGCGCTGCTCAGTCCGAAGAGCAGCGTGCGTTGGTCGCGGCTCAGCCGGAAGGTCTTCTGCGTCAGGCAGGCCGCTATGTATTTGGCCGCCGTCACCATGACGATCATGACGATGCTCACTTCGATGCTCTCCCAGCTCTTGAAGAACGCGCGGTAGTCGATGAGCATCCCCACGCCTATCAGAAAGAAGGGGATGAAGATGGCGTTGCCCACGAATTCGATGCGGTTCATCAGCGGCGAGGTCCCGGGAATGAGCCGGTTCATGGCCAGTCCCGCCAGGAAGGCGCCGATGATGGGTTCGAGCCCCGCCAGCTGGGCGAGGTAGGCTCCTAAGAATACCATGACCAGCACGAATACGTATTGCGAAACGTTGTCGCTGCACCGTTTGAAGAACCAGCGGCCGATGAGCGGGAACAGCAGCAGAATCGCCGCCACGCACGCCACGACCGAAGCGCCGAAGCGGTACCAGAATCCCGTGTCGGCCTGGCCCGTCGCGAGCCCCACCACCACCGTCAGCACCATCAGCGCCAGGATGTCGGTGATGATCGTGCCGCCTACGGCAATAGTCACAGCCCGGTCGCGCGTGATGCCCAGCCGGCTCACGATGGGGTAGGCGATAAGCGTCTGCGACGCGAAAAGTCCCGCCAGCAGGATGGACGAGTAGAGCGAATACCCTAAAATATAATGGCCCGCCACGATGCCGAACAGCATGGGTACCGCGAAGGTGTAGAGCCCGAATACCGCGCTGCGCCAGCCGTTGCGCTTGAAGTCGTTCATGTCCATCTCCAGCCCCGAGAGGAACATGATGTACAGCAGGCCCGCCGTGCCCGACAGAATGATGCTGCTGTCGCGCAGCACGAGGTTGAACCCGTTGGGCCCGATGACGGCCCCGGCGATGATAAGCCCCAGCAGATAGGGGATTTTCAGCCGGTTGAGCAGCAGCGGCGCGCCCAGCACGATGGCCATGATGAGCATGAACTTGAGAATCGGGTCCTCGAGCGGCAGGGTAATCAGCGGTAGGATGGTTTGCGGTGTCATTCGGTATGGGCGGGCCGGGCGCCGTGGGCCGGCGCGTCCCGCGTTGTCGGAGACAAATATAGCGATAATTGCCGGAACCGCCGCGTCCGCAGGGCGGAAAAATGCGTCGTTGCGCAGCTTCGCCGGACCTTTCCGGCCGGATTTTTGGGTGGTCCGGTACGGGCTGCAGGGCGGATGCCGCAATTTTTTCGGGCTTCGCGGGGCGGTTTTTCCGAAAAAAATGTAACTTTGAATTTCCTAAACGGTTGAAATGAACGACGAAAAGGTAAGCAAACGCCTGCTGGCGCCCGTTCTGGCGGGGTTTTTCATCATGGGATTCTGCGACATCGTGGCTCCCATCAGCGGGCGCATCGCCGCCGGGTTTCCCGCGGCCCGGCAGGAGGCTGTGAGCTTTCTGCCGACGATGGTTTTTCTGTGGTTTCTGGTGCTCTCGGCGCCCGTCGCCGCATTGATGAACCGCATCGGGCGCAAGGCCACCGCTCTGTTGGGCTACGCCTTTACCTGCGTGGGGCTGCTGGTGCCGTTCTTCGCCGGGGAGGGTTGCGCGCTGGGCTGGTACTTCGCCGGATTCGGTTTGCTGGGCATCGGCAACACCATCGTGCAGGTGGCGGTCAACCCGTTGCTGGCGACCATCGTTCCCGGCGGGCGGATGACCAGTTATCTGACCGTCGGGCAGATTTTCCGCAACACTTCGCTGCTGTTGCTCGCTCCCATCGTCACCGCGCTTGTCGCCGCCACGGGGTCGTGGCGCTGGCTCCTGCCGATTTATGCCGTGCTGACCGTCGTGGGGGGCGTGTGGTTGCAGCTGACCGCCGTTCCCGAGCCGCAGAGCCGGACCCGCGCCGCCGGGCTGGCCGACTGCTTCCGCTTGCTGCGCAATCCGGCCGTGCTGCTCGCTACGCTGGGCGTCGCCTGTTTCATCGCGGCCGACGTCGGCATCGGGTTCCTCTCCGTGCGGCTTATCGACAACCCCTCGTCCATCCTCACCACCACCGGATTTTACGCCTGCCGCATTGTCGGCACGCTCGTCGGCGCGTGGGTGCTGCTGCGTTATTCCGATGTGAAATACCTGCGCTGGAACATGGCCGGGGCGCTGGCGTTGGTCGTCCTGTTGCTTTTCGTGCGCAACGAGGCCGCGATTTATGCCGCCGTCGGCTTGCTGGGCTTCGCCATGGCCTGCGTCTTCGCCACTTTCTACGCCGTGGCCACCAAGGCCGAGCCCGACCATGCCAACGGAGTGGCCGGACTGATGATCATGGCCATTTCGGCCGGGGCCTTGTCGGGTCCCGTCTGCGGGGCCCTCGTCCGCGCGGCGGGCAATCCTCACATGGGGATGCTTTTCGTCGCCGCCTGCATCGCCTACATGCTTTGGGCGGCATTCAGACTGCGAATTAAAAATTAAGAATTAAGAATGAAAAATGCGATTCCAAGGCACAAGCCGAAGAATCCGTAAAATATCAGTTGCAAAGTTCATCGTTTATGTTACGCAGAATCTTCTTCACTCTTTTGTTCGCTTCGGCGGCCGCAGCCGCTTCGGCCCAGCCGCTCAAAGTGGAGTACGGGGCCGTGGCCGGTATCAACGTCCCCGACTACAAGACCAACATGGCGACCACCGACATCAAGAACAAGCTCGGTTGGCAGGTGGGTATCGTCACTTCGCTCAAATTCGGTTGGGTGTCGCTCGATCCGCAGATTTTCTACGTGCGGCAGGGGCTGCGCATCAAGCCCGAGGGGAGCGACGAAATCGACCTCAAGTCTAATTCGGTCGACATCCCCGTGCTGGTGGCGTTCCGGCCCATCCGTTTCCTGCGCATCTTCGCCGGTCCGGTCTTCACGGTGGTCAACAGCTGCAAGCAGAAGCAAGAGGGCGACCGGCTCGATTTCGGGCGCGTGCGTCCTACGCTCTCTTATTCGGCCGGGGTCGGGGCCACGCTTTTGAAGCACCTGACCATCGACCTGCGCTACAACGGCCAGTTCAAGGGCAAGAGCAACGTCGTTCTGCCCGACGGCAGCCAACTCGACAAGCTGCGCACCTACAACGTTGCGCTCAACGTCGGTTACCTCTTTTAGCCCATGACCGAGGTCGGCAGGGAAATTCCGGTCGAGGGGGTCGACCCCCGCGAGCTCTACGGCCCGCAGAACGTCTATCTGGACCAGATCAAGGCGCTGCATCCGTCGCTGCGGATCGTCGCGCGCGGCTCCACGCTCAAGGTCCTCGGTTCCGACGCAGAGACGGCGCAGTTCCGCAAGCGGTTCGAGGGCTTCACGGCCTATTACCTCAAGTACGGGCACGTTTCGGCGCAGGTCGTCGACCAGTGTTTCGCCGGGTCGTCCCTCTCGCACGAGGGGCCCATCGACAAGGACGTCATCGTCTACGGCAACAACGGCAACATCGTCCGGGCCCGGACGGTCAACCAGCAGCGGCTGGTCGAGCTGTTCGGTCATAACGACCTGCTGTTCGCCGTGGGGCCCGCCGGGTCGGGCAAGACCTATACCGCCATCGCGCTGGCCGTGCGGGCGCTCAAGGAGCGGCAGGTGCGGCGCATCATCCTCACGCGTCCGGCCGTCGAGGCGGGCGAGAAGCTGGGTTTCCTGCCCGGCGACATGAAAGAGAAGCTCGACCCCTACCTTCAGCCGCTCTACGATGCCTTGAACGACATGATTCCGCCTGCGCGGCTCCAGAAACTCATGGAGGAGGGCGCTGTGCAGATTGCGCCGCTGGCCTACATGCGCGGCCGCACGCTCGACAACGCGTTCGTCATCCTCGACGAGGCGCAGAACACCACCTTGTCGCAAATCAAGATGTTCCTTACCCGCATGGGACGCAACGCGCGCTTCATCGTCACGGGCGACGTCACGCAGATCGACCTGCCGCACAAGACCGACAGCGGCCTGGTCCGGGCCATGGAGATTCTGCGTTCCGTCCGGGGAATCGGCATCGTCGAGTTCGACCGCCGCGACATCGTGCGTCACGAGCTCGTCAAGCAGATAGTCGAGGCGTTCGACCGCTCGGCGAAAAACGAAGAATGAATTGTAAAACCGATACCTTTATGGACAGAAACTTATCCGCGCTCCAACCCGCGCTCGTCTGGAAGCATTTCGCCGAAATCGTCCGCATCCCGCGCCCCTCGTCGCACGAGGAGCAAATCCGCCGTTATGTTCTCGGTTTCGCCCGTTCGCTCGGGCTCGAATGCCGCGAGGACGAGGCCCACAACATCTATGTCCGCAAGCCCGCGTCGCCCGGCATGGAGAACCGCAAGGGGGTGATTTTGCAGGCCCACCTCGACATGGTGCCGCAGAAGAACAACGACAAGCAATTCGATTTCACGACCGATCCTATCGACGCCTATGTCGACGGCGAGTGGGTCACGGCCGACGGCACGACCCTGGGCGCCGACAACGGTATCGGGGCGGCGGCTATCCTGGCCGTCCTTGAGGACGATACGCTCGTTCATGGACCCCTCGAAGCGCTCTTCACCGCGACCGAGGAGACCGGCATGGACGGAGCTTTCGGGTTGAAAGCCGGGCTTTTGCAGGGCGACATCCTGCTGAACCTCGATTCCGAGACCGAGGGCGAGCTGTACGTCGGCTGTGCCGGCGGTCTGGACGCCAACATGACTTTCCGTTACGCCGAGGTTGCTGCGCCTGCGGGCGATTTCAAGGCGGCCCGGCTCTCGGTCAAGGGGCTCAAGGGCGGTCATTCGGGCATCCAGATTGTCGCTCAGCGCGCCAATGCCAACAAGGTGCTTTTCCGGTTGCTCAACGCCCAGGCGGAGAAGTTCGGGGTTGTGCTCGCATCGGTCGACGGCGGCGGTCTGCGCAACGCCATCCCGCGCGAAGCCGAAGCCGTCGTGCTGATTCCTGCGGCCAGCCATAAGGCTTTCGCCGATGCGGTGGCCGCCTACGAAAAGACCCTCATCGCCGAGTTCGAGGGAATCGAGGATTCCATCGCGGTCCGGCTCGAAGCGTGCGAGGCGCCCGCCGGGGTCATTCCGGCCGATGCGGCGTCGAAGCTCGTCAAGGCCGTGGTCGGCTGTCCCGACGGCGTGGTGCGCATGTCGGTGGCCATGCCGGGGCTCGTGCAGACTTCGACCAACCTTGCGCGCGTGGTTTCCGACGGCAGGAGCATCCGATTGCAGTGCCTGCTCCGCAGCTCGGTCCGCAGCGAGAAGGAAGCGCTGGGCCAGGCCATCGCCGCCGTCTTTGCGCTCGCCGGGGCCGAAACCGAACTTACGGGCAGCTACGACGGCTGGAATCCCGACATGAAGTCGCCCATTCTCAAGGCGATGACCGCTTCCTACGAACAGCTCTACGGCCGCAAACCTGCTGTTACGGCCATCCACGCCGGACTGGAGTGCGGCATCATCGGCAGCAACTATCCGGGGCTCGACATGATTTCGTTCGGCCCGACGATTTGCTATCCTCACTCGCCCGACGAGAAGGTGGAGATCGCTTCGGTCGGGAAGTTCTACGATTTTCTGGTGCGCACGCTGGCCAACATCCCTCAAAAGTAGCGTTCGGTGGAGAGCTCCGCGAACAAATGGTTCACCATCGTCAATCCCGTGGCCGGAGGGGGCCGCGGGCTCGACCATTTCCCGCAGATTTCCAAGCATCTGCGCGATGCGCACATCCTCTGCGAACCCGTCTTCACGGAACATAAGTTCCACGCCACGGAGCTCACCGTCACGGCCGTGCGCGAGGGTTACCGACGTATCATCGTCGTCGGGGGCGACGGCACGCTCCACGAGGTGGTCAACGGGCTCTTCATCCAGCAGGAGGTGCGGCCCGACAAGGTTCTTGTGGCGGTTATCGCCGTGGGCACGGGCAACGACTGGGTCCGCACGTTCGGCATTTCCAACCGTTACTACGACGCTGTGGAGGCCATCCGCGAGGAACATTCTTTTTTGCAGGACGTCGGCGTGGTCTCCTACGAGGAGGCGCAGTACCGCCAGTGCCGCTATATCGCCAACGTCGCCGGGGCCGGGTTCGACGCCCATGTCATCCGCAAGCTCACCCATCTGAAGAAAAAGGGCCACAAGAGCCATTGGCGCTATACGTGGCGGCTCGTGCGCTCTTATTTCGGCTACAAGTCCACGGGCGTCAAGGTGTGGGTCGACGACAAGCTGATTTACAACGACCTGCTTTTTTCGGTCGCCATCGGCATCTGCAAGTACAACGGCGGCGGCATGCAGCCCCTGCCCGAGGCGGTCGCCGACGACGGGATGCTCGACCTGTCGCTCATCCGGCCCATCCATTTCTGGCATATCCTGTTCCGTTTCCGCTATCTGTTCAACGGCGGCATCTACCGCATCCGTCACGTGCTGCAGGCGCGCGGCAGCCGCATCCGCATCGAATCATCGCCCGAAGTGTCGGTCGAGGTCGACGGCGAGTTGTTGGGCGAAACACCCCTGGAGTTTTCGGTGCTTCACAAAGCTGTCCGCATCGTCGTCGGCGCCGATTTCTACAAGGCGCACGCCGGAAATCAATGAATAATTAATAATGAATAGTTATGATTTTGGCAGTATCCAACCAATTATTCACTATTCATTTTTCGGATTGCGGGTTGTTCGACGATGCCCGTAGAGCAATACGGCGGGACTTCTCCAAGAGAGGTCCCGCCGTATTGTTTTCGGCTGCGGTCGTTCAGTCGACGGTCTCTATTACGTCCACTTCCGTTACCGTCCAGTTGAACAGGTCGTTGGCGCACTGGCTTTCGATGCGGCGGATACGCGAGGTGTCGGTCGTGTCGGCCAGCACGGCGTTGAAGAACTGCGTCATCGTCTGGTAGGTGCTGTTGACCTTGTAGGCGAAGCAGTTGTAGAACTGGCGCTGCTGTTCGTGGTCGAGCCCCGCAGGCAGTACGCCCTGCGCTACCAGGTAGGGGTAGGGATAGATATGGCGCATGTTGCGTGCGTCGGCGTTCAGTTCGTCGACGATGGCCGTCACGACCACCATGTCCACCGTGTCGTTGACGCCGGGCATCTGCACGAAGGTCGTGTATACGGGATAGTCGGCTTCCAGGTCGGTGGCCACACCGTCCGTGAAGACCACGTATTCGTCGTCCGTCAGGTCGTTCAGATAGGCCATCTGGCGGTAATCGCGCAGGGCTTCGCGCATGGCCTTGCGTTCTTCGTGGTTCCATTGGCGGCGTTGCGAGCAGCCCATGAATCCCGCAGCCGCTACGGCCAGCAGGGATGCGCTGAGGAGAATTTTTTTCATTGTTGCCTCGGTTTTTGGTTTTACTTTCCTGCCGTCAGCAATCCGTGTGCCAAGGTCGATACAAATTAAAAATGAAAAATTAAAAATTAAAAATTAAAAGCAGCGGTCTTAAAGGATATCTCGCTAAATTCGGATTTAATTCTTAATTTTGTTTTATGGACGTTCTGACTTTCCGCGACTACTGCCTGTCGCTGCCCCTGACGGAGGAGAGCACTCCGTTCGACGAAACCACGCTGGTCTACAAGATCGGCGGCAAGATGTACGCCTGCGCCGACATGGTCGATTTCCGGGTCGTCGCCGTGAAGTGCGAGCCCGACGAGGCGCTGCGCCTGCGCGAGTTGTACGCCGAGGTCGGCCCTGCGCGTCATTTCAACAAGCAGCATTGGAACGGCCTGCGCACCGACGGCGACTTGCCCGATGCGTTCCTGCGCGAGCAGATACGCAATTCCTACCGGCTGGTCCTGCGGCAGAATGTCACGCCCAAGGCCCTGCGCGACGAGATTTCGGCTTACGTCGAGCAGCACGGACTGCCCGAATAAAACGGCGGCCCGGTCTCGAAGACCGGGCCGCTTTTGTCAGGAAGCTGCCGCCTGCCGCCGCCAGCGCACGTAGCCCGCTACGGCCAGTGCTGAATAGAGGGCGTAAAGCCCGGCCGTGACGGGGATGCCCTTGTACAGATAGAGCCCGACGGTCACCGCATCGACCGCAAGCCATACGAGCCATTGTTCGGCCCATTTGCGCGACAGCATCCAGTAGGCTACGATGCAGAGCGCCGTGGTGAGGCTGTCCCAGAACGGCACCGTGCTGTTGGTGAAGCGTACCAGCAGCCAGTAGATCGCCGCATGCAGCCCCGCATAGGCGACTGCCAGCAGGGGCAGTTTCCGCAGCGGCGTGCGGCTGATGGCCAAGGCCGCCGATTTCTTGCGCGGTGCGTTGCGCCACACGGCCCAGCCGTAGAGCCCGGCCAGCACGTAGTATGCCTGCATCGAGCAGTCGGCGTAAAGCCCGGCCTTGTAGTAGAGCACGCCGTGCACCACGGGCATCACGAGCCCCACGATCCACAGCCGGATGTCGGCGCGGTATTCCAGCCACAGGTAGAGCAGCCCGAGCGCCGTCCCGACGATTTGCAGCAGCAGTTTCCAGTCCATCGCTTAGAATCTGACGGTTACGTTGGCCAGTACGTGCAGCGGCGCCTGCGGGAAGTAGTAGGTCGCGTCGACCCGCCGGCCGTCCTCCATGTAGGAATAGCCGTAGCCGTTGCTTTCGTATTGCTGGTCGAAGAGGTTGTAGAGCATCACGCCGAAACGCACGCTCCGCATCTTGCCTGCGCGCAGGGTGTAGCCCAGATTCAGATTCGTGACGCAGTAGGCGTCCATCGAATGCACGTCGACTTGTTCGTTGGTGAAATATTGTTTGCTCACGTAGTTCGTGCGGAGCACGGCCTCGAATCCGCGCACATGGAAATCCAGGAACGCCCCCGCAATCCAGTCGGGCGAGTAGGCCAGTTTCTTGGTCCCGAGGTCCTGCCCGTAGGTCGGGCTGCCGGCCATCCGGTCGATGTAGTGGCGGAGTTCGTTGCGGCTCCATGTGGCGTTGCCGCCCAGCGTCAGCCAGCGGGTCGCCTGCCAGGCGGCCGAGAGTTCCGCACCGTAGCGGTAGCTCTCCGGGATGTTGATGTTCAGCGCGTCGCCGCCGTCGTTGACCATGCCCGTGGGTACCAGCTGGTCCTTGTAGTCCATATAGTAGAGGTTCGCCCCCACGGTCAGGCGCGGCGCACGGTAGGTGTAGCCCAGTTCGTAGTCGCAGAGCAGTTCCGACGAGGGGTAGCCGCCGTCGTCCGAGAACATGTAGCGGTCGGTGAAGTCGTTGCGCGTCGGTTCTTTTTGCGCGACGGCGAACGACGCGTAGAGCGTGTGGCGTCCGGCGAAACGGTAGCTCAGCCCCACGTGCGGGTTGACGAAGTGGTATTGCTTGTCGACGTCGATGGGCTGCATTTCAGAGGTGTTCCAGTCGTAGTTGTCGTTGGTGCCCCAAGCCTTGTAGCTCACATAGCGGTATTGCAGGTCGGCAAAAAGGTCCAGCCCCTCGGTCACCGTCCAGTTCGCACGGACAAAAAGATTGGCGTCGTGCTTGTCGACGTCGTTGTCGTACCAGCGGCCGCCGATTTCGGAGGGTTGCATGCCGTCGACCCAGTCGAGCGTGCCCCAGTGGGGACAGCTATAATAGCTGTACGAGCCGCCGAACGTCAGGGCCAGCCGCTGCGACGCGTAGTTGGCCGCCGCCTGCACGCCGCCCAGGTGGTTGCGCATGATTTTCCGGCGGATCAGGTCGGCCTGGTCCGGGCCTTCGAGGTTGTTGTAGCCTACGATCCAGGCGTCGTCCTTGTATTGTTTGTAGAAGCCGTAGCCGTAGGTGTAGAAGCCCGTGGCGTTCATCGTCCACCTGTCGTTGAAGCGATGGCTGAACAGCAGCTGGTTGTTGATTTGCAGGTAGTTGTCGGTCTGGTCGGCATAGTAGTCCACATGCGTTCCGTCGGCCAGCACGAACGGCCCGTCGGAGGTGAGGTACTGGCCGCTGGTGTGGTAGCGGCGGCCGTAGAGGGCCATTTCTTCCTTGGTCGCGCCGTTGTAGGTCAGATAGGTTTTGGCCTTGCCGCCGAACGACACGAGCTTCAGCATCGTGCTGCCGCTGTAATATCCGGCCTGGAACATGTAGGACTTCAGGTCCGTCGAGCCGCGGTCGATGTAGCCGTCCGAGCCGATGTGGGTGAGCCGCGCGTCGAGCGCCCAATGGCCGCCCAGCAGACCCGAGGAGAGCTGCACCGCCTGTTTGTTGGTGTTGTAGGAGCCGTAGGAGAGCGCCGCCGTGCCGCCGAAGTCGGTCGAAAGCGCTTCGGTGGTCATGTTGACGGCGCCGCCGAACGCTCCGGTGCCGTTGGTCGAAATGCCCGCGCCGCGCTGAATCTGCATGTCGCCCACGGACGAAACGAGGTCGGGCGTGTCGTACCAGTACATCGAATGCGAATCGGGGTTGTTCAGCGACACGCCGTTGATGGTGACGCTGAGCCGCTGGGCGTCCGTGCCGCGCAGGCGCACCGACGTGCCGCCGATGCCGATGCCCGTTTCGTTGGTGGCGATCACCGAGGGCGAGAGGGCCAGCAGCGACGGGATGTCGAAGCCGAAATTGTTGCGGGCGATTTCGTCTTGCGTCAGCTGCGAATAGGCCACGGGGGTCGATTCGGTGGCCCGCGTGGCCGTCACTTCGATTTCCTGCAAGCGGTACATGCGCAGCGAATCTTCCGGCCGTGCCGTGTCGGTGGACCGTTCTTCGCGGATTTCGCCGCCCGGCAGTTGTCCGGGGCGGTCCGATGCGCCGTTCATGGCGTTTGCTGTGCCGCACAACGCAAGCACGGCGATGGGTAGTAGATACCTTTTCATGTTGAACCTTTTTAGAAAGTTAACGAACAGAAAAGGGGTATGCGGTGTTGATTACGCTTTGTCCCGGTCTCGGCATTACCCGTATCCGGTTCTATGGGTATAATCTCAGCCTGATAGTAAGGCACCCCTTTGGATTGTCGGGTGCAAAGGTAGAATTAAAAATCAAGAATTAAAAATCAAGAAGGATGTTTTCTTCCGAGCCGCCGCCCCGGTAATTCCGTTGCTAAAACGTTTTAGCAGTCAGTGAACGTTCGCTGCCGAAAAAAACATTCCGGAGCCGCTGCCCCGGAATGTTTGTCAGTTGCAAGTATGCGGAGGAATCATTTCTTCCACAGCCGCGACATCTCCTCCAGCGTCTTGCCCTTGGTTTCGGGCACCCAGCGCCATACGAACAGCGCCGAGAGCAGCGACATCAGGGCATAGATGCAGTAGGTGCCGCCCACGCTCCACGCGCTCAGCGTCGGGAAAGTCGCCGAAACGAGGAAGTTGGAGATCCATTGTGCCGCCACAGCGATAGCCACGGCCTGCGAGCGGATGGTGTTGGGGAAGATTTCGGCAATCAGCACCCAGCAGATCGGGCCCCACGACATCATGAACGACGCCGTGTAGATGATGATGAAGACCAGCGCCGCCGTGCCTATCGAGTCGGTGAACGAGAGCGCCGCCAGCGCGGCCATGCCTATCATCATGCCCGCCGAGCCGATGATAAGCAGCGGTTTGCGGCCCATCTTGTCGACCGTGAAGATGGCCACGACCGTGAAAATGATGTTCACGACGCCCATCACGACCGTCTGAATCATCGACGTGTCGCCCGACGCACCCATGTTCTCGAAGATGCGCGGTGCATAGTAGAGTACGACGTTGATGCCCACGGCCTGCTGGAAGAACGACAGCAGAATGCCGATTACGACCACCGCAACGCCATAGGCGAAGATGTGTTCGCGTTTTTCGTGGACCGTCGCCTTGATTTCGTCCAGAATCGAGCGGGCTTCGGCCGCGCCGTTGATATGGGCCAGAATCGAGTAGGCTTTTTCGTCACGGCCGCGGAGCGCCAGGAAGCGCGGGGTCTCGGGGATGAAAAGCACCAGCAGGCCGAACAGCCCGGCCGGTAACGCTTCGCTCACGAACATGCGGCGCCAGCCGATGGCGTCCATCGCCGTCTGGATGGCTTCGGCCGTCTCGCCCAGCGAGTTGCGGATGAGGTAGTTGACGAAGTAGACCACCAGCATGCCGAAGATGATGGCGAACTGGTTGCACGAAACGAGCGTGCCGCGGATTCGGGCGGGCGATATTTCGGCGATGTACATCGGGCAGACGGCCGAGGCCAGTCCGACGCCCACGCCGCCCAGGATGCGGTAGAAGTTGAAGACCACCAGCAGCGTTTTCGACGCTTCGCCGTAGGGCAGTATCCCGCTTTCGGGCCACCACGAGCCGAGGGCCGAAATGAAGAACAGGATCGCCGCTGTCAGCAGCGAGCGTTTGCGGCCGAAGCGCGAGGCCAGCAGACCCGAAATCGCACCGCCGATGACGCAGCCTAAAAGGGCGCTCGACGCCGTCAATCCGTGCCAGCCCGAGGTGTAGAGCTCGCCCAGACCGCTGAGGAAGAAGTTTTCGAGGGCTTTTTCGGCGCCCGACACCACGGCGGTGTCGTAGCCGAAGAGCAGGCCGCCGATGATCGCCACCAGTACGATGGAGAGCAGGTACGTGCGGCTGCCGTGTTCTGTGTTTGAAGTCATTGGTTTCGAGGTTGGTGTATGAAAATGTCGGCCGACGGGGGCGAGCCGTCGGCCGACACGGGATTCCGGTTTAGATGTACATGTTCAGGATGGCTTCGTAGAGCTCCTGCTTGCCGCTGTGCTGGGCGGGTTCGTGGGTGCGTGCGTATTCGGCCGCCTGTTCGAGCGTCAGTTTGCCCTCCTCGAACGCCTTGCCCTCGCCCTTGTCGTAGGAGGCGTAGCGCTCGGCGAGCATCTTCTCGTAGGGCGAGTTCTCCAGCAGGTCGGCCGCGATGAGCAGCGCTCGGGCCATCACGTCCATCGCGGCGATGTGGGCGATGAAGAGGTCTTCGGGGTCGGTCGAGTTGCGGCGCGTCTTGGCGTCGAAGTTCGTGCCGCCGCCTTGCAGACCGCCGCCGCGCACGATGACCATCATGGCCTGCACCATTTCGTAGAGGTCGATGGGGAACTGGTCGGTGTCCCAGCCGTTCTGGTAGTCGCCGCGGTTGGCGTCGATGGAGCCCAGCATGCCCGCGTCGACGGCGCATTGCAGTTCGTGCTCGAAGGTGTGGCCGGCCAGCGTCGCGTGGTTGACCTCGATGTTGACCTTGAAATCCTTGTCCAGGCCGTGGGCGCGCAGGAAGCCGATGACCGTCTCGGTGTCGACGTCGTACTGGTGCTTCATGGGCTCCATGGGTTTGGGTTCGATCAGGAAGTTGCCCTTGAAGCCTTTCGAGCGGGCATAGTCGCGGGCCATCGTCAGCATCCGGGCCATGTGTTCCTTTTCGCGCTTCATGTCGGTGTTGAGCAGCGACATGTAGCCCTCGCGGCCGCCCCAGAAGACGTAGTTCTCGCCGCCCAGCTCGATGGTAGCGTCGATGGCGTTCTTGATTTGCAGCATCGCGCGGGCCGCCGTGTCGAAGTCGGGGTTGGTCGAAGCGCCGTTCATGTAGCGGGCGTTCGAGAAGACGTTGGCCGTGCCCCACAGCAGTTTGATGCCTGTCTCGGCCTGCTTCTGCTTGGCGTAGGCTACGATTTCGCGCAGGTTGGCCTCGTACTTCGCGGGGTCGGGGTCTTCGTCCACCAGGTCCACGTCATGGAAGCAGTAGTATTCGATGCCCATCTTTTGCATGAACTCGAATCCGGCGTCCATCTTGGCCTTGGCGCGTTCGATGGGGCAGGCCGCTTCGTTCCACGCGAACTGCTTCGTGCCGCCGCCGAACTGGTCGGCGCCTTCGGCGCAGAGGGTGTGCCACCACGCCATCGAGAAGCGCAGCCAGTCCTTCATCTTGCGTCCCTTGACCACGCGTTCGGGTTCATAGTAGCGGAATGCCATCGGGTTCTTCGAGGACGTGCCCTCGAAAGCGATTTTGCCCACGGTGGGGAAATACTGTTTTGCCATAGTCGTAAAAGTTTTTGTGTTGTTTTATTGAAAATCGTTCATATTCATGCAGCTCCTTTCGTGGGTGCTGATTTTTAATTCTTAATTTTTCATTTTTAATTTTTCAGTCGCCTTTCGAGCGCTTGTTTCCAGCGTTCGTAGCTTGCTTCCAGCGCTTCGCGGTCGGCAGCTTCGGGTTCGATGACTTCCAGTCGCTTGAGCGACGCGAAGGCTTCTTCGCGCGACTTGTAGAGCCCGGCGCCCAGGGCCGCTCCGCGGGCCGCGCCCAAGGCTCCGTCGGTGTCGAACAGCTCGATGCGCGCCCCCGTCAGCGTCGCCAGCGTCCGGCGGAAGAGCGGCGAGAGGAACAGGTTGGCCCGTCCGGCGCGGATGACGTCGGGCCGCAGGCCCAGCGAACGCATGATGTCGATGCCGTAGCGGAACGAGCAGGCGATTCCCTCCTGGGCCGCACGCAGCAGGTGGGCCGTCGTGTGGCGGTTGAGGTCGATGCCCTCGATGGCCGTGCCCGTGCAGCGGTTTTCCAGCATCCGTTCCGCGCCGTTGCCGAACGGCAGCATCAGCAGTCCGTCGCAGCCCGCCGGGGCTTGTTCGGCCAGGGCGTTCATTTCTGCGTAGCTTATCTTTTCCTGGGCGATGTGGCGGCGTACCCACGAGTTGAGGATACCCGTGCCGTTGATGCACAGCAAGATGCCGTAGCGGGGATTGGCCGCCGTGTGGTTCACGTGCACGAAGGTGTTCACGCGCGATTTCGGGTCGGCTTTCGGGGTGTCGACCACGCCGTAGACCACGCCGCTCGTGCCGCCCGTCGCTGCGATTTCGCCGGCTTCCATGACGTTGAGCGAAAACGCGTTGTTGGGTTGGTCGCCCGCGCGGTAGCTTATCGGCGTTCCGGCCGGAATGCCCAGCGCTGCTTCCGCCGCCTGGTCGGTGCAGGCGCCGATGCCTATCGAGAGGCCCGCGTCGGGAATCATCGTGCGGGGGATGCCGTAGTAGTCGGCCACGAAGTCGGCGCGGCGCTCCTCCTTGAAGTCCCAGAGTATCTGTTCCGAAAGTCCGCTTTCGGTGGTGCCGATTTCGCCCGAAAGACGATAGGCGATGTAGTCGCCCGGGAGCATGAAGCGGTCGATGCGGCCGAAAAGCTCCGGTTCGTTGCGCTTGACCCACGCCAGTTTCGATGCCGTGAAGTTGCCTGGCGAGTTGAGCGCATGCGAAAGGCAGTAGTCGCGGCCGATCCCCTCCAGCGCTTCGGCGCCGATTTCCACGGCCCGCGAATCGCACCAGATGATGGCCTTGCGCAGCGGCCGGCCCGCCTTGTCGAGACACACGAGCCCGTGCATCTGGTAGGTGATGCCGATGGCGCGGACGTCGCTCATAGGGTATTGGGCGGCTATCTGGCGGATTCCTTCCGTGGCGTAGCGCCACCACATTTCGGGGTCCTGCTCGGCCCAGCCCGACCGCAGCGCGTCGATGGGCATCTCCTGCGAGGGATTGGTCGACGAGGCGACGCAGCGCCCGGTTTCGACGTCCAAAAGCGAGACCTTGACCGACGAGGAACCGATGTCTATGCCTAAAGTAGTTTTCATGGATATATGGGTGTTTTTCAGTATCGCCAGTTGTTCAGAAAGCCCAGCCGCATCTTCTCCTTCTGGGCCTTGCGGTAGGCCGCCTTGTCGAACGTGTAGTAGCGTGCGGGCTTGTGGGCCACGCCCTGCTCGCGTTCGTCGGTCAGCGTCAGGAAGCCCGACGCCAGCATCTTCTTGCGGAAGTTGCGGTTGTCGATTTCGATGCCCAGCACGGCCGAATAGAGGTTCTGCAACTCGCGGATGGTGAACTTGCGGGGCAGGAGCTCGAACGCCACGGGCGACTGCTGCATGTCGCGGCACAGGTACCAGAGCGCCGACGAAAGAATCTGCTTGTGGTCCATGGCCAGCCGCTGGATGGATTCGACTTCGACCCATTGTGCCCGCTTCTCGGTCGTGTAGGCGACCACCCGGCGGTCGAGCTTGACCAGCGCATAGTAGCCCACCGTCACCACGCGTTCGGTGTTGATGCCGTGGCTGCGGTTGATCCACTCCAGTTCCTTGCCCGTCACGCGGGCGGGATCGGAGAAGATTTCCATCTGCTTGAGGTAGATTTCCCGCAGTCCCGTCGCTTCGGCCAGCACCCGGCTGGCGGCCGCGGGGAGCGTCTCGTTTTCCAGAATCATGGCGCCCGGCAGCTTGAGCCGGTCCAGATGGGTCCCGGGGTCGTAGTCGCGGCGCTCCACGAGCAGGACTTTGAGCAGCCGGCCGTCGAAGCCGAATACGGCGCAGTCGACCGAGAGCGATTGGTTCATCTGAACGGACATGGCGGGGCGGTTAGGGTGGTGTGGTTGCGATTGTAAAATTAGGTATTATTTCGCGCAATGGCAATTGTTAGGGTCGGTTTTACGCTAAGTCTCCGCCGCTTCGCCTTTACACCTCTTTGCGGGCTCGCTTTTCATAGGGTCTGTTTTACGCTAACTATGTTCCGGGATGAAAAACGAACGGCGTGTTAAAACGTTTTAGCAGAAGAGCCGGACGGGGAGCGGCGCAACAAAAAAGAGAACCCGGGGGCTCTCTTTTCGCTTAGTACGTTCCGAAGCGGAACACGATTTTCTGACAATACAATTCGTCGGGTCCGAGCAGCGGCGACGGGAATTCGGGCCGGTTCACCGCGTCGGGGAAGTTCTGGCACTCGATGGCCACCCCGGCGTAGTCGTCGTAGCGGCCGCCCGACTTGCTTTCGGGAGTGCTGCCCGCCAGCCAGTTGCCCGTGTAGAGCATGACGCTGGGCTGCGACGAGAGGATTTCGACCTGCCGCCCCGTTTGGGGGTCGCGCAGGCAGCCCACCTCGCCCAATATGTTGGGGTGCCAGCCGTCGATGGCGAACGGGTGGTCGTAGCCGTGGAAGTCGCGGATATGGTTGAAATCGGCGTCGATGCCGTCGCGCAGCGGGCGGAAGTGGCGGAAATCCTGCGGAGTGCCTGCGACGGCCAGGAGCTGTCCCGTGGGCAGCTGGCGCGCAGTCATTTCCGGCACGCGGCTGCTGTTGAGCCGCAGTTCGTGGTCGAGCACGGAGCCGCTCGCTTCGCCCGCGAGGTTGAAATAGATGTGGCTCGTGAGGTTCACCGGGGTCGTCCGGCTGGTGCGGGCCAGGTAGGTGATTTCCAGCGCATGGTCGTCGTCGAAGTCGAAGATGGCTTCGACGTTCAGCTCGCCCGGATAGCCCTGGTCGCCCTCCTCCGAAAGCAGGTTCATCACCACGCGGTTGGTCTCCACGCGGCTCTCCCATACGCGGTCGGCGAAGCCTTTCTTGCCGCCGTGCAGGTGGTTGCCGCGGTCGTTGCGTTCGAGCGTATGGCTCTCGCCGTCGACGGTCATGCGGCCGTCGGCTATGCGGTTGGCCACGCGCCCCACCGTCTTGCCGCAGAACGGGCTGTCCGCGAAGTAACCTTCGGGGTGCTTGTAGCCCAGCACCACGTCGGCCATCCGGCCCTCGCGGTCGGGCACGCTCACCGCCACCACGGTCGCCCCGTAGTTCGTGAGCTTCACCTCGGCGCCGCGGGCGCTGCGCATGGTGTAGAGAACGATGGCTTCGCCCTCGGGCGTCATGCCCCACAGGTGCTGTTCGATGTCGGTCATCAGTCGGCAGGATGCAGGGTCGTCAGAATGCGGTCGATGCGCCGCAGGCACTCCTCCTTGCCGATGAACGACGTCACGTCGTACATGCCGGGGCCCTTGCCTGCGCCCACGAGCGCCAGCCGCAGGGTGTTCATGACCTGCCCCATGCCGTAGCCCTTTTCTTCGATCCACGCATGGACGATGCGTTCGGTGTTTTCCAGCGAGAAGTCGCCGATGGCGGCCAGCACCCCGCGCAGTTCGCGCAGGATGGCCGGGTTGTCGCCTTTCCAGTATTTGCGGGTCTGCTTTTCTTCGTATTCCGTCGGCGCCACGAAGAAGAACGACGTGAGGTCCCACAGGTCGGTGATGAACGTGGCGCGTTCCTTCATGATTCCTGCGGCGCGTCCGGCCAGTTCGTCGGAGACCTCGATGCCGTGTTCGCGCAGAATCGGCTGGTAGAGCGCGGCCAGCTCGGCGTCGCTCTTGCGGTGCATGTACTGCGCATTGAACCACTTGGCTTTGTCGGGCTGGAAACGGGCGCCCGACTTGGAGACGCGTTCGAGCGAGAAGTTCGCAATAAGCTCGTCCATCGTGAACAGCTCCTGCTCGGTACCCGGGTTCCAGCCCAGCAGGGCCAGCATGTTGATGAACGCTTCGGGGAAATAACCGTCCTCGCGGTAGCCGCGGGCCGTTTCGCCCGTCGCGGGCGACTTCCAGAAGAGCGGGAAGACGGGGAACCCCATCTTGTCGCCGTCGCGCTTCGAGAGCTTGCCGCCGCCCGTGGGCTTCAACAGCAGCGGCAGGTGGGCGAACGCGGGCTGCGTGTCGCTCCAGCCGAACGCCTTATATAAAAGGTAGTGGAGCGGCAGCGAGGGCAGCCATTCTTCGCCGCGGATGACGTGCGAAACCTCCATCAGATGGTCGTCGACGATGTTGGCCAGGTGGTAGGTCGGCAGCGCGTCGGCCGATTTGTAGAGCACCTTGTCGTCGAGCGTCGAGGTGTTGACCTCGACATGGCCGCGGATCAGGTCGTCCATCCGGACGATTTCGTTCTCGGGCATCTTGAAGCGGATGACCCACTGGTCGCCGCGGTCGATGCGGGCCCGGACTTCGTCGGCGGGAAGCGCCAGCGAAGTGGCGAGCTTTTCGCGCACGGCGTAGTTGTAGGCGAACGCTTCGCCGCGGGCTTCGGCCTCGTGGCGCAGGGCGTCGAGCTCCTCGGCCGAATCGAACGCGTAGTAGGCCCAGCCTGCCTCGACGAGCTGCAAGGCGTATTTCAGATAGATTTCGCGCCGCTCGCTCTGGCGGTAGGGGGCGTGGGGTCCGCCGACACCGACGCCCTCGTCGATTTCGATGCCGCACCACTTGAGCGCGTCCATGATATACTGCTCGGCTCCCGGCACGAAGCGCTGCGAATCGGTGTCTTCGATGCGCAGAATCATCGTACCCTTGTGCTGGCGGGCGAAAAGATAGTTGTAGAGCGCCGTGCGGACGCCGCCGATGTGCAGCGGGCCCGTGGGGCTGGGGGCAAAACGAACTCTTACGGGTTTCTCCATTTCAAAAGAGGTGAAAGGTGAAAAGTGAAAGTGGGGGCTGCTAAAACGTTTTAGCTTCCGGTTTTCACTTGATTCTGTATTCGATCCGCATGGTGATGCGGGCTTTCTTGTTGCGCGACGAGGTGTTGAACGAACCTCCGGCCGAGAACTCCTCGTTGGAATTGGCGCCCGTAATCTGGAACACGCCCATGCGGGCCGAGGCCACGCGGCCGATTCTGGCTCCGGCGTTGTCGGCGATCTTCTCAGCGCGCGTGCGTGCGTCGGCCGACGCGGTTTCGATGAGGCCCATCTTCACGTCGTCGAGTTTGGTGTAGTAGTAGTCGGGTGCGTAGGCTTCGATGGAGACCCCCTGGGCAATCAGCGACGAAATCTCGCGCGAAATGGTCTCGACCTTTTCCACCTCTTTGGATTCGACGGTGAAGCGCTGACGCAGCGCATAGCCCGAGAAACGCTGCCCGGCCCAGTTGCCGTTGGCGTTGTAGACGGGCGAGAACTGCTTGTCGACATTGACGAACTCGAAGACCACGGCTTCGGCGGGCAGGCCTTTCGCGGTGAGGTACTGCTGAACCTTGGCCTTGCTGGCTTCGATTTCGGCGTAGCCCGCGGCGGCGTTCTGCGCTTCGGCGGTCAGCGTGCCCGACCACACGATCAGGTCGGACGAGAATTCGGTTTCGCCCAGCCCCGTCACGACGATGGTGTCCTGCGAACGGAACTTGTAGGTGTAGGCGCGGCCCAGCACATAGGCGCAGGCGAGGGCTGCAACGGCAATGACGATGTACTTTTTCATGACGTTATGTGTTTTTGGTTCTTATACGTTGAACAGGAAGTGCATGATGTCGCCGTCCTGCACGATGTATTCCTTGCCCTCGATGCCGATTTTGCCCGCGTCGCGGCAGGCTTTTTCCGAACCCAGCGACACGTAGTCGGCGTACTTGATGACCTCGGCGCGGATGAACCCTTTCTCGAAATCGGTATGGATGACGCCCGCCGTCTGTGGAGCCTTCATCCCGCGCGAGTAGGTCCATGCCCGGGTCTCGTCGGCACCGGTGGTGAAGAACGTTTCGAGGCTGAGCAATTTGTAGGCCGATTTTATCAGACGCGCCACGCCCGATTCCTTGAGCCCGAGGTCTTCGAGGAAGAGCTGCCGCTCCTCGTAGCTCTCCAGCTCGGCGATGTCGGCTTCGGTCGCCGCCGCGATAATCAGCATTTCGGCCTTTTCGTCGGCGATGGCCGCACGCACCGCTTCGGTGTGGGCGTTGCCCGTGGCGGCGCTCTTTTCGTCGACGTTGCAGACATAGAGCACCGGCTTGTCGGTCAGCAGGTTGAGGTCGGCCACCAGCTTGCGGTCCTCCTTGTCGAGCTCGACCGTGCGGGCCGAAAGGCCCTGTTCGAGCACCGACTTGTATTGCAGCAGGAGTTCGACCTGCCGCTTGGCGTTCTTGTCGCCGCCCGAAGTGGCCTGCTTCTGCGTCTTGGCAAGCCGGGCTTCGATCGTTTCGAGGTCCTTGAGCTGGAGCTCCGTGTCGATGATTCCCTTGTCGCGCACCGGGTCTATCGAACCGTCGACATGGGTGATGTTGCCGTTGTCGAAGCAGCGCAGCACGTGGATGATGGCGTGCGTGTTGCGGATGTTGCCCAGGAACTTGTTGCCCAGGCCTTCGCCTTTCGAGGCGCCTTTGACCAGCCCGGCGATGTCGACGATTTCGATGGTCGTCGGGACCACCCGCTTGGGATTGTCGATTTCGGCCAGCCGGACAAGCCGCTCGTCGGGCACCGTGATGACGCCCACGTTGGGTTCGATGGTGCAGAACGGGAAGTTGGCCGCCTGCGCCTTGGCGTTGGACAGGCAGTTGAAAAGGGTCGATTTACCTACGTTGGGCAGTCCTACGATGCCGCATTGAAGTGCCATGCGATTGTTGTTTGCGTTTTGAAGTGCAAAGATACGAATAAGCCGAATACAAAACCAAACTTGTTTGGATTTTGTTGAGGCGGGAGTATCTTCGGCGGAGCCAAAATACGGATTTTTCCGGCGTGCGGTCGTCTTTGCGGACAAAATTCGGGGCGTGCGGCCGCCCGGGCCGAAATAATCGGTTCATTCCTTGATTCAAAACGCATTATTGCCTATCTTTGCACGGGGTTTGTCTTCGCCGCAAAGGCGGCGCGGCGGCCTGCCTGCGAAGCAAAACAGAAGTACGATGAATCTGAAAGAGATAAGGAACGAACTGCGGAAACTTTCGGCCTTGGCCGAGGGGTGGTCTTCGTTGCAGGAGATCGCTCCCGTGGAGCGGGACATGGCGCTCGAAAAGCTGCGCGACCTCTACGAGGCGCTGCGTTTCAGTCTGGTACCCCGTTCGGTCGTCGGCAGGGTGCTGCCCCAGCGGGCGGCTTCCGAGACGCCGCACCGCGCATCGCGGGTCGTGGCTCCGGGCGTGAGGGTCGCTCCTTACGACGAGGAGGATTCCGAGTTCGAGATGGTCGATCTGAGCGAGGTCCTTTCGCTCGGAGAGGAGGAGCCCGAAGTTTCTGCCCGGGAGGAAGCGGTGTCCGCTGCGGAAAGTGCGGCACGTCGCGTCCCTGCGCCCGAAGAAGAACCCGAAGACGCATACGAGGAGGGGCCCGAAATCATCGAGTTCGAGCTCGAACCCGAGCATTCCCGACCTGCCCGCCGCCCCGTTCGGCGGCCCGTTCGCCAGCCGGAACCCGAACCGTTTTCCGAGGAGTTCCCCGCAGAAGCGGAGCCTGCTCCGGAACCTTTCGTGGAGCCTTTTGTGGAACCGGAGGAGCCGATACGGCGGCATGCCGCCGCGGCCGAAGAACCGATTCCGCATCCGCACGCCGGGCAATCGCATGCCGGACAGCCGCCTGTTGCAGAGCCTGCCGCCCGGCCGACAGCCGCCGGGCAGCCGCAATACTCCCAGCCCTCGCAGCCCGAACCCGTTGCGGCCCAGCCTGTACAACCTTCCGAGCCCGAATCCGAACCTGCGCCTACGCTGTTCGGGGACGAAGACGAGGCCACCCTGCGCCATCGCCACAAGCAGCGTGTCATCCGGGCGCTCTATGATTCGACGCCTGCCGCATCCTCTGCAACTCCGCAGACGGAACCGAAAGCCGCGCCGAAACCGGCTGCTGAGCCGATTGCACCCGTCGAGGAACCGGCGGCTCCCGAACCCGAACCGATTGTTCCTGCCGAAGAACCGGAATCGCTGCAAGCCGGGCCCGAAACCGAAATCGTGCTGCTCGACGCTCTGACCGAGGAGCCGGTCAAGGCGCACCGCGCCGATGCCGAAGCGCCGGAGGAATCCGCGCCGCAGGTTCTGGGCGAGGTCATCAACCACGACATGCAGACCCTGGCCGATACGATTGCGCCGCTCGGAAACGGCTCCGGCCGCTATGCCGCGCCCATTTCGGACCTGCGGCAGGCCATCGGCATCAACGACAAGTTCCTGATGATCCGCGACCTGTTCGGCGGCGACGGGGCTCTTTTCGACAGCACTATCGAAGCGCTCAACGCGCAGGAGACCCTCGACGACTGCATGATTTACATAGCCGAGCATTTCGCGTGGAACTCCGAATCCGACAGCGCGGCGCTCATCATGGAGCTGCTCGAACGCAAATTCGCTTAGCTCCATGGCCAAACTCTATATCGTTCCCACGCCGATAGGCAATCTGGACGACATTACGCTGCGGGCCGTCGGGGTACTGCGCGAGGTGGATTTCGTGCTGGCCGAGGATACGCGGACCACGTCGTTTCTGCTTCGTCACCTCGGCATCGAGAAGAAACTCCATTCGCATCATAAGTTCAACGAACACGCCACCGTGCGGATGGTTGCCGAGAGCATCGCCGCCGGACGCAGTGCCGCTTTGGTCTCCGACGCCGGGACGCCCGGTATCTCCGACCCCGGGTTTCTGCTCGTGCGGACCTGCGTCGAGCAGGGCATCGAGGTCGAGACGCTTCCGGGCGCCACGGCCGCCATTCCGGCCTTGATTCAGAGCGGGTTTCCCTGCGACCGTTTCTGCTTCGAGGGATTCCTGCCTCAGAAAAAGGGGCGGACCAAGCACTTGCAGGCGCTCGCCGACGAGGAGCGGACGATGATATTCTACGAATCGCCCTACCGCGTGGTCAAGTGCCTGGAGCAGCTGGCCGAGGTCTTCGGGCCGGAGCGGAGGGTGTCGGTTTCGCGCGAGCTGACCAAGAAGTTCGAGCAGACCGTGCGCGGCAGCGTGGCCGAGGTGCTGGCCCATTTCCGGGCCAACGAACCCAAGGGCGAGTTCGTCATCGTGCTCGCCGGACGCCCCAAGCCCGGACGCCGGGAAGAGGCGGAGGATTGATCTGACTTTTTGTAAAATGGCATATACGAACAACAACGATACGCACGCCCGGCGGCCTTTCGTCGCCGAGCAGTTCCGGGTCTGGGGCAAGTTCCTGCGCGACCGTTTCAGTCTCGACGAGGACAAGGCCCAGCGCGACGAGGTGGTGGCCGCCATCGCCAAGGGGGTCGAGTTCCGCGGCGTCAATCTGTGGGTGCTGATTTTCGCCACGATGATAGCCTCGCTGGGGCTCAATATCAATTCGGCCGCCGTCATCATCGGCGCCATGCTCGTCTCGCCCATCATGGGTCCCATCATGGGAGCCGGGCTGGCCTTGGGCATCAACGACTTCGAGCTGCTCAAGAAGTCGTTGCGCAACTTGTCGCTGATGTTCATCGTGGCCATCGTCACTTCGACCCTCTATTTCCTTGTTTCGCCCCTGTCGGCCAACAGCAGCGAGCTGCTGGCCCGGACCACGCCCTCGATTTACGACGTGCTGATAGCGCTGTTCGGCGGCCTGGCCGGGATGGTCGCCCAGACGCGGCAGGACCGCACTTCGACGGTTATTCCCGGTGTGGCCATTGCCACGGCGCTCATCCCGCCCCTGTGTACCGCAGGATTCGGCATCGCCACCGGGCAGCCGCGGTTTTTCTTCGGCGCGTTCTATCTTTTCTTCATCAATTCGGTCTTCATCGCGATGGCGACCTACCTGGTCGTCCGCTTCCTCAAATACCAGAAGAAGGCTTTCCTCGACCCCGTGCGCGAGCGGAACGTCAAGCGCTCGATGCTCGTCATTTCGCTTGTCACGTTCGTGCCCAGCGTCGTCATCGGCGTGCAGATGGTGCGGGTGTCGGTCTTCGAGGCGATGGCCGACAAGTATGTCGAGCGGGTCTTCGCCTTCCCTCACACGCGGGTCATCGAGGCCAACATGGAATATGCCCGTCGCGGCGAACCGTCGCGCATCGAGCTGCTGCTGGTGGGCGAGCCGCTCGGCGACGAAGTCATCGACAACGCCCGGGCCCAGCTGCCGGGCTACGGGCTCGACAAAACCGAACTGATTGTCCGGCAGGCTTCTTCGGCCGACAGGGTCGATGTGGCGTCGCTCCAACAAAGCTATTCGGAGCTGCTCGACGAGAAGAACCGCCGTATCGAACGGATGAACGCCCTGCTGGACCGCTACAAGGTTACCAACGTCGAAGTGGAGGACATCTCGCGCGAAGCGGGGGCCATGATGCGCAACATAGGCACCATATCGCTCACCAAGGGCATCACGTTCGATGTCGACGGCACCCCGCGCGACACGTCGGTGGTCTGCGTGGTCCGGCCCGCCGACCCGGCCGACACCATCGACCGTCAGACCCTCTCGCGCTGGCTGCGCATCCGCACCAAGGTCGATAACCTCAAACTCTTCGTCGAACCCTGAGCCGCGCCATGGAAACACCGAAGCTGAATCTGTTCCAGCGGCTGTGGCTGGAAATCCTGTGGGGCGGAATGCGACTCTTCGCCATGCTGCCCTATTGGTTCAAGTACTACGTCGTCGAGAACCTGTTTTTCTGCCTGCTCTACTACGTGCTGCGCTACCGCCGCCAGGTCGTGTGGGACAACCTGCGCAATTCGTTCCCGGAGAAGTCCGAGCGCGAACTCTGGATTATCCGTCGCCGGTTCTACCGCACGCTGGCCGAGATATTCGTCGACACGGTCGACCTGGCCCACAAGAGCACGGCGCGGGCCCGCGAAATGCTGGTCATAGCAGACTGCGAGGAGCAGGCACGGCGGGTGCACGGCCACGACTGGATTGCCATGCTGGCTCACTTCGGGTGCTGGGAATATTGTTCGTATTGGGGCCTTTTCGAGCCCTCGCAGATGGTCGTGGCGGTCTATCATCCGCTGCGCAGCCCGGTGATGGAATGTCTCTATCAGCGCCTGCGCAACTCGTCGTATGCCACTACCGTGGCGATGCACGACTGCGTGCGGTTCTACCTGCGCCATCGCGCGACGGGCATCGAGGGCAAGAACATGGTGCTCGGGCTGATTGCCGACCAGAATCCGCCGCGGCGCCCCAACAGCCATTGGTTCCGCTTCCTCAATCAGGATACGATTTTCTTCGACGGCGGCGAAAAGCTGGCCCGGAGGTTTCGGCTTCCGGTCTATTTCGTCCGGATGGACCGGTTGCAGCGGGGCCGTTACCGGATGTCGTTCGAGCTGCTTTACGACGGTGCGGAGGAGGTGGCCGAAAACGAAATCACCGAACGCTATGTTCGGGCTCTGGAGCAGATGATCCGCGAACGGCCCGAACTTTGGATGTGGTCGCACCGCCGCTGGAAGCACAAGCGCTGAAATGCCCTCCGTCAAAATCGTCATACTCAACTGGAACGGTACCGCGCACCTGCGCCGCTACCTCCCGAGCGTCGTTGCGGCGGCTCCCGGGGGCGTCGGCGTGGTCGTGGCCGACAACGGTTCGACGGACGGTTCGGCGGAGATGCTGCGACGCGAATTCCCGTCGGTCGAGGTGTTGCAGCTCGACCGCAACTATGGGTTTGCCGAAGGCTACAACCGGGCGTTGGCGCAGGTCGAAGCCGATTATTATGTGCTGCTGAATTCCGACGTCGAGACCCCTGCCGGGTGGCTCGCGCCGCTGGTGGAGTGTCTCGAACGCAATCCCGGCGTGGCGGCCGCTGCCCCCAAGCTGCTGTCCGACACCGACCGCAGCCGGTTCGAGTATGCCGGGGCGTCGGGCGGTTACGTAGATTATCTGGGCTATCCTTTCTGCCGCGGGCGCATCCTGCGTACCGTCGAGCGCGACGAGGGGCAGTACGACGATGAACGCGACGTTTTCTGGGTGAGCGGGGCGGCGTTCTGCTGCCGGGCTTCGGTTTTCCATGCGCTGGGCGGCTTCGACGCCGATTTTTTCGCCCACATGGAGGAGATCGACCTGTGCTGGCGGATGCAGCTGGCGGGCTGGCGGGTGCGCATCGTGCCGCAGAGCTCGGTCTATCACCTCGGGGGCGGGACGCTGACGGCCGATTCTCCAACCAAGGTTTTCTACAACCATCGCAACAATCTGGCGATGCTCTACAAGTGCGCCGCACCGGGTCAGCGCCTGCTGGCGGCTGTCGTGCGGCCTTGGCTCGACCTGCTGGCGGCCTTGTCGTATTTGGCGCAGGGACGGTACGACAATTTCCGCGCTGTCTTCCGGGCGTGGCGCGATTTCTTGAAATGGCATCCCGCGTTGGTCGCCAAACGGCGCGCTGTCAGCAAGTCGCGCGTGCCGCAGCCTTGTGTCCGCATCTTCCGCGGCTCCGTACTCCTGCGCTATTTCTTGGGCCGTCGCACGTTCGGCAATCTGATGGAAAAGTAACGCGGTTTTCCGGATGTGCCGGACGGCATGTCCGGGATTCCGGAGAACGAAAACGGCCGCCCCACGGGGCGGCCGCTGCAATATATAGCAATATATATAGGTAATTGCTATTTGTTGATTTTGGCCCAGGAATCCTTGAGGGTCACGGTGCGGTTGAACACGAGGTGCCCGGGCGCCGAATCGGTATCGGGGCAGAAGTAGCCGACGCGCTCGAACTGCACGGCCTGACCGACGGGGATGTCGCGCAGCGAGGGCTCCAGGTAACCCGTTACCTTGACCATGGATTCGGGGTTGAGGTTGTCCTCCCATGTTTGGCCCTCCTCGACGTCGTCGGGGTTTTCCTTGGTGAAAAGCGGGTTGAACAGGCGGATTTCCGCTTCGGCGGCGTCCTTTACCGACACCCAGTGGATAACCCCCTTGACGCGGCGGCCGTCGCTCGACGAACCGCCCCCGGACATGGGGTCGTAGGTGCAGCGCAGCTCCGTAATGTTGCCCTCGGCGTCCTTGACGACCTCTTCGCACTTGATGAGATACGAGTAGCGCAGACGCACCTCGCCGCCCGGCTGAAGCCGGAAGAACTTCTTGGGCGGGTTCTCCATGAAGTCGTCGCGCTCGATGTAGATTTCGCGCGAGAACGGCACCTTGCGTGTGCCGGCCGCTTCGTTTTCGGGGTTGTTGACCGCCTCGAAAAGCTCGGTCCGCCCCTCCTCGTAGTTGGTGATGACCACCTTCAGCGGGTTGAGCACGGCCATGCGGCGTTCGGCGACCTTGTTGAGGTCCTCGCGGACGCAGTATTCCAGCTTGCCCAGGTCGATGACGTTGTCGCGCTTGGCGACGCCCACCATTTCGGCGAAGCTGCGCACCGACGCGGGGGTGTAGCCCTTGCGGCGCAGGGCGCAGATGGTCGGCATGCGGGGGTCGTCCCAGCCCATGACGGCGCCTTCCTGCACGAGTTTCAGCAGCTTGCGCTTCGACATCATCGTGTAGGTGAGGTTCAGCCGCGCGAACTCGTACTGATGCGAGGGGAAGATGTCGAGCGCCTGGATGAACCAGTCGTAGAGCGGACGGTGCACGTCGAATTCCAGCGTGCAGATGGAGTGGGTGATCTTCTCGATGGAATCGCTCTGTCCGTGGGCGTAGTCGTACATGGGGTAGATGCACCATTTGCTGCCCGTGCGGTGGTGCTCGGCGTGGATGATGCGGTACATGATGGGGTCGCGGAAGAGCATGTTGGGGTGGGCCATGTCGATTTTGGCCCGCAGCACCTTCGAGCCGTCGGGGAACTCGCCGTTCTTCATGCGCACGAAGAGGTCGAGGTTTTCGCTGACCGAACGGTTGCGCCACGGCGATTCCGTGCCGGGCACGGAGACCGTACCGCGGTTTTCGCGGATTTGCTCCTGCGTCTGGTCATCGACGTAGGCCAGTCCTTTCTTGATGAGCTCGACGGCCCAGTCGTAGAGCTGGTCGAAGTAGTCCGACGCATAGCGCTCGACGGCCCAGTCGAAGCCGAGCCACCGGATGTCGCGCTTGATGGAATCGACGTACTCGACATCCTCCTTGACGGGGTTGGTGTCGTCGAAGCGCAGGTTGCACTTGCCGCCGTATTTCTTGGCCAGCCCGAAGTTGATGCAGATGCTCTTGGCATGGCCGATATGCAGATAGCCGTTGGGCTCGGGCGGGAAGCGGGTCTGTACGCGCCCGTCGCCTTTGGCAATCGACTCTTCGATGATTTCTTCGAGGAAGTTCAGCGACTTCTCCCGGGGTTCGGTGTTTTCTGCTGCCATTATCTTAGTGCTTCTTTTTGGTTCCTATGTTGAACAGTTTTTCGATGTCTACCGAGAGCTTCACCACTTGTTGGGTGCCGAGCCCCGTGCCGTCGCAGTGGAACACCATGCCGGCCTCGACCCCCAAGGTGCCCTTGAAGAACGTGCGGTCGTAGCCCACCCACGTGCGGTTGTAGATATGCTTGGTGGTAGCGTAGAAACTTTCGCCCGCATAGAGCCCGTCCTGCCCGTAGGTCAGTCCGGTCGCCGGGTTGGCCGCGTAGTTGCGCAGCGGCTGGAGATTCTCGCCCAGGTAGAGGTTGTTTTCGATTTTGATGCCCCATTTGCGGATCGTGATGTCCAGCTGTCCGCCGCAGGGCTTGCGCCAGAGGTGGTCGACGCTGCGGCCGCGCTGCGGGGCGAAGAGGAAGTTGGCCCGGATGTCGAAGTCGAGATAAGCGTTGAACTCCCAGCCTGCGTAGGGACTGAGCAGCAGGTTGTCGGTCACGTTTTCGTTGCCCTTGCGTCCTGCGAAGTGGAACATCGAGAAGGCATAGCCGAAGTAGAATCCCCGGTCGGCGGTGTAGCGGCCGGCCGAGAGGATGCGGAACATTTCGCGCGAGGCGTGCGAATACATGCCCTCCCAGTCGATGGCCATTTCGACGTAGGTCTTCGGGCGCGAGGCCGGCTGGTAACGCCCCATGAAACCCGACAGCCGGTTGTGGTAGTAGGCCGTCGAATCGCTGAAAAAGGCGCGCGAGTAGTCGCCCATCAGTTCCTTGCGGTCGAAAATACCCGCATTGGCCTGCACGTTTTTCGTGTTGAACTGATAGTAGAGAATCGGGCGCGCCTTGGACAAGAATTTCGTGTCGTCGCCGAAGTTCTGCAACAGGTCGGCACCCACGATCAGGCGGTTTTTCTGCTGCCACTCCACGCCGATGCGGGGCGAGAGCCGGGCGCTGAAGAGCGTCTGGGGTTCGCCGAATTCGTTGGGGGCGTATTCGCGGTTGTCGAAGCGTGTGGAGAAGTCGGCTCCGACAATCAGATTCTGCGCATAGGCCCCCCCCCGCAGGGTAAGGGCGAGGACGAGCAGCAGCGCGGTCTTTTTCAGGGTCATGGAACGATGCGTTTTGAACCCCCAAAAATAGATAAAATATTTTTTATTTGTTACTTTTGGCCCCGAAAACAGCGTGCCGGAGAACGTTATGCGAAAAATTACGAACGAAGAACTGGGGCGTCCGACGCCCGAAGAATATGCCGCCAAGGAAAAACTGCCCGTGCGGGTGGTGCTCGACAACGTGCGTTCGGCGCAGAACGTCGGGTCGTTTTTCCGCACGGGCGACGCCTTTGCGGTAGAACATGTGGCCCTGTGCGGCATTACGGCCGTGCCGCCTGCCCGCGAAATCCACAAAACCGCCCTGGGGGCCGAACTGACCGTGCCGTGGAGCTATCATGCTTCGACCGCGGAATGCGTGCGGCAGTTGCGCGACGAGGGCTACGAAGTGCTCGCCGTCGAGCAGGTCGAGGGGGCTGCGATGCTCGATGCGTTCTGCCCGGAACCCGGGCGGCGCTATGCGCTGATCTTCGGCAACGAAGTGGAGGGTGTGGCGCAGGAGGTTGTAGACCTTTGCCACGGAGCTCTCGAAATCCCGCAGTTCGGGGTCAAGCACTCCATCAACGTCGCGGTTTCGGGCGGGGTGGTGCTGTGGCGCTTCTTCGAGAAGCTGAAAAATTAAGGGTTGAAAATCGTTGTTCTTTGTCATTCTGAGCGTTAGCGAAGAATCTTGTTTTTCGTCGGAACGGATTCTTTGTCGCGTGCTCCTCAGAATGACGCTTTTCCTCGCTTTTTTCGCCCTGCCGGTATGCGCCGCAAATTTTTCATTTTTGATTCTTAATTCTATCTTTGCCGCCTGTTCAGAAACCCAAATCCGAATAAAATGTCAGTAGAAAGCACTCTGAGGGCCGTGACGACCTACCGTCTCACGGAGATGAAGCAGCGGGGCGAGAAGATCGCCATGCTCACGTCCTATGATTATTCGATGGCCAAGATTGTCGATGCCGCGGGCATCGACGTCATTTTGGTGGGCGATTCGGCCGCCAACGTCATGGCGGGCTACGAAACCACGCTGCCCATCACGCTCGATATGATGATTTACCACGCGCGGTCGGTCGTGCGGGCCGTGGAGCGGGCGCTGGTCGTCGTCGACCTGCCGTTCGGCACCTATCAGGGCAACTCGAAAGTGGCCCTCGATTCGGCCGTGCGCATCATGAAGGAGACCGAGGCCGACGCCGTGAAGATGGAGGGCGGCGAGGAAATCCTCGAATCGGTGCAGCGCATCCTGTCGGCCGGAATCCCGGTCATGGCGCACCTCGGGCTCACGCCCCAGTCGATTCACAAGTTCGGGACCTACACGGTCCGGGCCAAGGAGGAAGCCGAAGCCGAGAAGCTGGTGCGCGACGCCCATCTGCTCAGCGATGCCGGGTGCTTCGCCTGCGTGCTGGAGAAGATTCCCGCCGCGCTGGCCGCCCGCGTGTCGCGGGAAATCCAGATTCCGACCATCGGCATCGGCGCCGGGGGCGCGTGCGACGGGCAGGTGCTTGTCATCCACGACATGCTGGGCATCAACAAAGATTTTTCTCCCCGCTTCCTGCGCCGCTATGCCGACCTGCATACTGTCATGACCGACGCTGTGACGGGCTATATCCGCGACGTCAAGGAAGGCGATTTCCCCAACGAGAAGGAACAATACTGAGTAAAGGTGAAAGGTGAAAAGTGAAAGGTGAAAAGTGAATCGTTGTTCACGGTTCGCTGTTCGCCTTTTTGTCGGGCGGTTTGTTGAATCGGCTGCCGACAGCTCACGGGACCTTTGGGTGTTTGAAAAACGCGCTGCCGAAGCAGCGCGTTTTTTTCGTTTCGGCGGGGCGCGGCCGGAGCCGGCTTTGCGTTTCGTTTGAGAAAATGTTGATAAAAAACGGACGGAATGCCGCGCAGTTTTAGGCCGTTCGGAAAAAAATGCTTACTTTTGCAGGCAACAAAAATCCGCGTTCTTATGTCGTTTGTCAATGAAAGGGTCCAGCCCGAGGGTCTTACCTTCGACGACGTGCTGCTGGTACCCGCCTATTCGGAAGTGTTGCCGCGGGAGGTCCGCATCGGGACCCGTTTCTCGCGTAATATCAAGCTCAACATCCCCATCGTGTCCGCCGCCATGGATACCGTGACGGAAGCTCCGCTTGCCATCGCACTGGCCCGCGAGGGCGGCATCGGCGTCATCCATAAGAACATGACCATCGCCCAGCAGGCCGCGCACGTGCGGCGGGTGAAGCGTGCCGAGAACGGCATGATTTACGACCCCGTGACCATTTCGCGCGACAACACCGTGGGCGATGCTCTCGAGCTGATGCGCGAGAACAAAATCGGCGGTATCCCGGTCGTCGACGGCGACCGCAGGCTCATCGGCATCGTCACCAACCGCGACTTGCGTTTCCAGCGCGACATGCAGCGTTCCATCGGCGAGGTCATGACCCCCGGCGACCGATTGATTACGACCCGCAAGACCGAGCTGGAGCACGCTTCCGAGGTGCTGCTCGACAACAAAATCGAGAAGCTGCCCGTCGTGGACGACGGGGGCCGTCTGGTGGGGCTGATTACCTATAAGGACATTACCAAGGTGCAGGACCATCCCAACGCCTGCAAGGATGCCAAGGGCCGTCTGCGCGTGGCGGCCGGGGTGGGGATTACGCCCGACGTCATGGAGCGCGTCGCAGCGCTCGTGGCCGAGGACGTCGACGCCGTGGTGCTCGATTCGGCGCACGGCCATTCCAAGAATATCGTCGATGCGCTCCGGCAAATCAAGGCCGCCTATCCGTCGCTCGACGTCGTGGTGGGCAACATCGCCACCGCCGAAGCCGCCCGGTTCCTGGTCGAGGCGGGCGCCGACGGCATCAAGGTCGGCATCGGTCCCGGTTCGATCTGCACCACGCGCATCATCGCCGGGGTCGGCGTGCCGCAGCTGTCGGCCATCTATGCCGCTTCGACGGTTGCCAGGCAGGCGGGTGTGCCCGTCATTGCCGACGGCGGTCTGCGCTACTCGGGCGACATCGTCAAGGCGCTGGCTGCGGGCGGCGACTGCGTGATGATAGGCTCGATGTTCGCCGGGACGGAGGAAGCGCCGGGCGAGACGATCATCTACAACGGCCGCAAGTTCAAGTCCTACCGCGGCATGGGCTCCATCGACGCCATGAAGGCCGGGTCGGCCGACCGCTACTTCCAGAAGGGCTGCGAGGGCAACATCAACAAGCTCGTGCCCGAGGGCATCGTGGCGCGCGTGCCGTTCAAGGGGGCACTCAATGAGACGGTCTACCAGCTCGTGGGCGGCATCCGCTCCGGCATGGGGTATTGCGGCGCTAAGGACATCGCAGCCTTGCAGCAGGCGCAGTTCATCCGCATCTCGGCTTCGGGCATGCAGGAGAGCCATCCGCACGACGTGACCATCACGCGCGAGGCCCCCAACTATTCGAGCGAACGATAAAACCGACTTCGTGATGAACGCCGATATAGCTGCCTGCGGTCTCTACTGCGGGGCCTGTCCGCAGAAAAGCAGGGGGAAGTGCCCCGGCTGCCGCGACTACGAAAAGGCCGTGTGGTGCAAGGTGCGCAAATGTTGTCTGGAGCACGGTTGGCAGAGTTGCGCCGACTGCACGACGACGACTTCCGACAAGTGCAAGGTGTTCAACAACTTCTACGCGAAGCTCTTTTCTTTCATCTTCCGTTCCGACCGGCAGGGGTGCGTCGGCCGCATCCGCGAGGTGGGTTACGAGGCGTTCGCTGAGGAGATGCGGCTGGCCGGGCGCATGAACCGGCCCGTGACGAAGAAATAGACACGCGGAGCATGGCCGGAGGTGCCGGACCGCATCCGGCGGCGGGTTCCGAACCGGATTCTTCGGAACCGCCGATAGTTATTTGAAAAACAAACGATAATCATAGATGGAAAAAATCCTGATTCTCGACTTCGGTTCGCAGTATACGCAGCTTATCGCACGGCGCGTGCGCGAGTTGAACGTCTATTGCGAAATCCATCCGTTCAACAAGGTTCCGGCGCTCGACGCGTCGGTGCGTGGCGTCATCCTTTCGGGCAGCCCCTATTCCGTGCGCGACGAGCATGCGCCGGCTCCCGACCTCGGGCAGATAAAGGGCCGTCTGCCGCTCTTGGGCGTCTGCTACGGGGCGCAGTACCTGGCTTCGGCCTTCGGCGGCGAGGTGCAGCCCGCACCCAGCCGCGAATATGGCCGGGCGATGCTGACGGTGGGCGATGCCGCCGACCCGCTGATGGCGGGACTGCCTGCCACGACGCAGGTGTGGATGTCGCACGGCGATACGATCACTTCGGTGCCCGCGTCGTATCGGCTGATTGCCGGGACGGAGGATGTGCGCGTAGCGGCGTTCCGTGTCGAGGGCGAGCCGACGTGGGGCATTCAGTTCCACCCCGAGGTCTACCATTCGACCGACGGCACGCAGCTGCTGAAGAATTTCGTCGTGGGCATCTGCGGCTGCTCGCAAAGCTGGACTTCGGAAAGTTTCGTCGAGACCACCGTGCGCGAACTGCGCGAGAAGCTGGGCGGCGACAAGGTGGTGCTGGGCCTTTCGGGCGGCGTCGATTCGTCGGTGGCGGCGGTGCTGCTGCACAAGGCCATCGGGCAGAACCTCTACTGCATCTTCGTCGATTCGGGACTGCTGCGCAAGAACGAATTCGAGGAGGTGCTCGAATCCTATAAGAACATGGGGCTCAACGTCAAGGGGGTCAAGGCCGGGGCCAAGTTCCTGGGCGACCTGGCGGGCGTGAGCGACCCCGAAGGCAAGCGCAAAATCATCGGCCGCGACTTCGTGGAGGTCTTCAACGACGAGGCGCAGCGCATCGCCGACGTGAAGTGGCTGGCGCAGGGGACCATTTACCCCGACGTCATCGAATCGTGCTCGGTCAACGGTCCGTCGGCCACCATCAAGTCGCACCACAACGTGGGCGGCCTGCCCGAGAAGATGAATCTGCGTATCGTCGAGCCGCTGCGGCTGCTGTTCAAGGACGAGGTGCGCCGTGTGGGCCGTTCGCTGGGCATTTCCGAGCAGCTCATCGGGCGCCATCCGTTTCCGGGGCCGGGGCTTGCCATCCGCATCCTGGGCGACATTACGCCCGAAAAGGTCGAGATTCTCCAGAACGTGGACAAAATCTATATCGACGCCCTGCGCGCGTCGGGCCTTTACGACAAGGTCTGGCAGGCGGGAGCCATTCTGCTGCCCGTCAAGAGCGTGGGGGTCATGGGCGACGAACGCACCTACGAGAGCTGCGTGGCGCTGCGTGCCGTGACCTCGACCGACGGCATGACGGCCGACTGGGTGCACCTGCCCTATGAATTCCTGGCCGACGTGTCGAACGAAATCATCAACCGCGTGCGCGGCGTCAACCGCGTAGTCTACGACATCTCGTCCAAACCGCCCGCAACCATCGAGTGGGAATGATGACCGATTTCGCTGCCATCGACTTCGAGACGGCCAACCGCCACCGGGCGAGCGTCTGTTCGGTGGGGGCGGTCGTGGTGCGCGGCGGCGAGGTGGTCGATTCGTTTTACAGCCTGATCCGCCCGCGCCCCAACTATTACAGCCCTTTCACCACGGCGATTCACGGTCTGTGCTGTGCCGACACCGACGAGGCGCCCGAATTCGAGGAGGTATGGCGCGCCCTGGCGCCCCGCATCGAGGGGCTGCCGCTGGTGGCGCACAACGCCCCTTTCGACGAGGGGTGCCTGCGGGCGGTGCTGGACCTCTACGACCTGCCGTGGCCGGGCTATGAGTTTTTCTGCACCTGCCGGGCGGCGCGCCGGTTTTTCGGGCGGCAGCTTCCCAACCACCAGCTGCACACCGTAGCCGCGGCCTGCGGATACGATTTGCGGCATCACCACCACGCACTGGCCGATGCCGAAGCCTGCGCGCATATCGCATTGAAAATCCTTTAGATGTCGATCCCCAGCTGGAGAGCGAAAAACCAGCGGGAATAGGTGTTCTTGGCCGCGTGGCTGCGATGGTTGTAGGAGATGTCGGCCTGCACTTTCAGCGCGTGCCCCACGATGTAGCGCGAAACGGCTGCGGTGGTCTGGCTGCGGCGTTCGTATCCGGCGCGGGCCTGCACTTCGGGACGGGGAAAGAGCATCGAACTGCGCAGGGAGACCTCCCATTTGCGGCGGATGATGTAGCCGGCCTGCGCGTTGAAGCCCCAGCCCGTATAAATCCAGGTGCGGGCTTCGTCGTCGAAAACAGGGTCGGAGCAGGTCCGGCCCATGAAGTCGGCGCAGAACGAGAATCCCCGGTATTTGAGCAGGAAATCGGCGTACCAGCTGCCGAAATTGCGGCTTGCGCCGTCGGGCAGGAGATCGCCGCTCTGGCCGTGCGTGCGGACCGCCTTGTGGTTGTAGGAATAGGCGCCCGCCAGCAGTATCTTGACCTGCTCCTCGTGGGCCAGGTCGCCCTCGAACGATTCGCCCTTCTCCTTGAACCGCCCCAGCGGATAGAATTCCAGCCGCCTTGTGTAGACCAGCCCGCCGTTGGACGAACGGCCCCAATTGCGCCCCTCGCCCAAGGTGACGGAGCTTTTGGCCGAAAAGGTGAACCCGTCGCCGCGCGGCAGGTCGTAGCGGATGAAGATGCCGAAATCGCGGTCGGCGCCGAATTCGCGGTTGACGATGCTGCGGTCGACGAACTGCAGCACGCCCGACGAGGTGATTTGGGCGCGTCCTGCCTGTATCTTGGTCTGTCCCAGCCCGAAACTCCAGGCCGGAGCCGGGCGGTAGTAGAGTATGGCGTCGCTGATGATGTTGGAGTTGCTGCGGGCGTTGGCGGCGTGGCCCGTGAACCCCAGCTGGATGGAGTAAACCAGCTTCGGCGAGTAGACGTATCCGTCGAACTTGACTTGCAGGCGCTTGATGCGGGCCTCGATTTCGTCCAGCCCGAAACTGCGGTTGAACGAGAGTGCCACAAGGTCCTGCATCCGCAGCCGCATGGTGAGCGAAAACCCCTCGCCGGGCGAACGGTAGGTGATGCCCTTGCCGATTTCGAGGGCCCGTTTGGCCGGCATCGGGCCGGAGGTTTGTGCGGATGCCGCGGTCGGCGGTGCGATTGCGGGGTGCGGCGGGGTGTCCGGTACGGTCTCGGGAGCCTGTCCCGCCGCCGTGCCGCAAAACAACCCTAAGCATAGTAATACGGAAACTGTTTTCCGGAGGTCTGTCTGCATGCCGAATCCCGGTGCAATTACTGTGCAGGTTTTGCCGGGGTTCTTGAGCGAGAGGGGTATATTAGCGAGAAATATTTGTTTGCAAGAACGAAATTGACCTCGCTGTGCTCGGTCTTTCTCTTTGCCGCCGCAGGTGTCCATGCAAAGAACGGGAATCGAAGTGCGCAGCACTCGCGGGGCGACCTATAAAATCGAATATCTCTTCGCCCCGCAACTCGTGTGGTTGTGAGAATCTTGTGAAAAAAACTTGCGATGAGCGCAGCGAATAAAAAATTATCGGCACCAGCATAGGAAAAGCGATTTTCCTGTGGCTGGGCCGATAAAAAAAGGCAGAACGAAGTTCTGCCGTCGCAAGTTTTTAGAATTTGCGGAGAGAACGAGATTCGAACTCGTGGTACGGATTACTCCGTACGTCGGTTTAGCAAACCGGTGGTTTCAGCCACTCACCCATCTCTCCGGTCACCCCGGGGACATTGCCGTACCCAAAAAGGTGTGCAAATATAGAATCTTTTTGGCAAACGACCAAGAAATGCCGTCAAAATTTCTATATTTGTCCTGCCTGAAAAGCGGGAAAAGATGAAAAGAATGTTTCGCAACCTGTTATTGCTATCGGCGGTGGGGGTGGTTCTGCCCCTGCGGGCGCAGCAGCTGGTGTCGGTGCCGGAAGGTCCGGTGGAGTGCCCCGATACGATGGTAATCCCTCCGAAGCCTCCGGTCGTAACGCACCCGGTGCGGGCCGCGGCGGAGCGGCGGTCGCTGGCGGAGATGCTGCGCCGTGCTGAGACGCAGTTCGGTGTGCGGATTCGCTGCAAGAAGTTCTCGCCCGACACGGTGCGGGTGGCTTTTGCCGATTGGCGCTGGCGCCCCTATTCGCTCGGCGAGACCCTCGACAACCTGCTCGACCCGCTCGACCTGGTGTGGAGCGGCGACAGGAAGATTACGGTCCAGCCCTACGAATATTATCGCCGCACTCCGGCCGACGGCGCGAAACTGCTGGCGTGGCTTTCGGCGCAGTATGCCGACCGGGAGCAGTGGGAGCGGCGCAGGGATGTTTTGCTCGCCGACGCGAAAAAGGCGCTGGCGCTCGAACCTTTCGTCCGGGGGCTTGTTGCGGAGCCCGACGTGCGGCTGGGGCGGAAAGTCCGTCACGACGGCTATACAACCCAGAATTATGCGCTCGAAACCTTGCCGGGGCTTTATGTCTGCGGTACCGTCTATGCGCCGACGGGCGGTAAAAGGCATCCGCTTGTCGTCTCGCCTGCGGGTCATTGGGAGGGCGGCCGCTATCGTCCCGATCAGCAGCTGCGCATGGCGACTTTCGCCCGCATGGGGGCCGTGGCGGTCGACATAGATATTGTCGGCTGGGGCGATTCGGAGCGTCAGATCGGCCGCGATGCCCATACGGCGCCTTATGCCATGCAGCTGCAGGTGCTGTGGTCGAAAGCCGTGACGGATTGGCTCGTGGCCTCGCGCCGCGACATAGATACGGCCCGCATGGCCGCCACGGGCGGTTCCGGCGGAGCTACGCATGCGTTGCTGCTGGCATTGGCCGACGGCCGTTTTGCCGCCTTGGCGCCCGTGGTGCACCTCGTGTCGCACTTCGACGGCGGATGCCCGTGCGAAAGCGGCCGCCCGGTGACGCTGGCCGGGGGCGGGAGCTGCACGCCCGAACTGCTGGCGGCGGCGATGGCTCCGCGCCCTGTGCTGACGGTGAGCGACGGCGGCGACTGGACAGCGACCTATCCGGAACTGGAGTATCCTTTCCTGCGCCGGATATGGGAATTTTACGGGGCGGGGGAGCAGGTGCGCAACGTGCACTTGCCCGACGAACGCCACGACTACGGCCCGAACAAACGCCGGGCGGTCTATGAATTTTTCGCCGACGCGCTGGGGCTCGACCTTTCGCAGGCCGACGAATCGCGCGTGGAGCTCCTGCCCGAAGCGGCGCTGCAAAGTTTCGCCGACGGTCTGCCTGCCGGGGCGATCCGTTCCTGCGAAGAACTGAATCGAACAATCAACAATCTACGATAGTATGAAATCTCTTTTTCTGTTGTTGGCGGCGTGCGCCGTGTCCGGTGCTGCGGAAGCCAAGACCGTAAGCGTGCATTATCGCCTTTCGGCTCCCTACGGCGGCGGCTCGACGTGGGCCGTGGTGCGCGATATTCCGGCCAATGTCCAGGGGGCGACGGTCTACATGCCCAAGACGACCTACGAGGGCGAGTACCTCTATTCTCCGACCGAAATCGTGGAGGTGCCCTCGCAGCTGGACGACCTGGACGGCGACGGCCGTTTCGACGAACTGGTTTTTGCGGTCGGGCTCAATTGTGACGAGCCTGTGGAGGCTTGGGTCGAGTATTCGACGGAGCCGATCGTGCACGATTACAAGCCGTTGGTCAACGCGCAGATGTGGTGGAAGAATCCCGACAAGACGCTTACGGAGAAGTCGCAGCTTGCCTCGGACAAGGACGACATGTACCATAAGCTCCACCACCACGGCCCGGCCTTTGAATCCGAATATGCCGCCTACCGCATCTATTTCGACAAGAAGCAGAGCATCGACACCTACGGCAAGAAGCGTCCGGGGCTGGAACTGCGCGAAACAATGTGGTATCCGACCGACGAGCAGCTCGCGGCGGGCTGCGGCCACGACAATCTGCGTGTCTTCGGAACGGTGTCGGTGGGGGCGCTCAAGGGCTGGAATCCCGAGAAGCGCCGCATGGAGCATATCGTCGGCATGCGCCGCCGCGAAGCGACCATCCGCGCCTACGGCCCTCTGCGCACGGTGGTCGACATGCGGGTCGAGGGCTGGAACTACGGCGGCCGCGAAATCGACATGACGTCGCGCTACATTCTCTACGGCGACGGTTCGGTCGTCAAGGCCGAAAACTACATTTCGGGTGCGGGCGCCGATTCGCTGGAGTTCACTACGGGAATCATGAAGATGCGCGACAACCGAACGGCGGTTTGGTATAATCGCGAGGGAGCGTACATGTATCCGGATTGCTGGACGATGCAGAGCGTCGGATGCGACTACCCCGAAAACGACACGCTCCGCTGGGAGCGCGAAACGGTGGGGCTGGCCCTGTGGGTTCCGGCCCGGCATGTGGTGTCGCAGACCGACGATTCGCGCAACTATCTCTTTCAGGTGCGGCCCGTGGAGGGGCGCATCGACTATTGGTTCGTCATGGGGTGGCGCAAGAGCGAGGAGAACGGTTTGGCCGATGACTTCGAGACGACGTTCGGGGTCAACTACACTTCGTTCGAGTTTCCGATTCCGGGCAACTATCCCTATGCCGAAGTGATCGTCGAACGGCTCGAATAGCCCTCTTGCGGGCTGTGGCGAGGGAAAAGGCGAAAGGCCGCATCGGTGAAAAGTCCGTGTTTTGCGTCAAAAATTCCTATTGCGTCCTGCTGCCTTTGCGTACATTTGTACAACAAGCCGACGAAACGATTACGAATCCATAAAATCTACCTTATTATTATGAATCTGAAACATCTGTTGATGCTTCCGGCAGCTGCGGCCCTCGCCGCCGGCTGCTGCTCGTCCGGTGCCCGGAGCGGTTCCCTGCCTGCGGAGATGCCTTTCGAGATGCCTGCCGTCGTGCAGCCTGCCATCCCGGCGCGTTCGGTGAGCGTGGCCGATTTCGGCGCTTCGGGCGACGCCCATACGCTTGCGACCGGGGCCTTTGCGGCCGCCATCGACGCCCTCGCGGAGCAGGGCGGCGGCCGCGTGGTGGTTCCGGCGGGCGTGTGGTACACGGGACCCATCGTGCTGAAAGACAATATCGAGCTGCACCTGGAGCAGAACTCCATGATTGTGTTCAGCGATGACAAGTCGCTCTATCCGCTCGTGCAGATTACTTTCGAGGGGCTCAATACGTGGCGCTGCCAGTCGCCCATTTCGGCCACCCATGCCAAGAATATCGCCATTACCGGCTTCGGCGTCATCGACGGCAACGGCGACGCGTGGCGCGCCGTGAAACGCGGCAAGCTCACCGCCGGGCAGTGGAACGCCAAGGTCAGGAGCGGCGGCATCGTCTCCGAGGACGGCAATACGTGGTATCCGTCGGAGAGTTTCCGCTTCGGTGCGACGTCGGGTTCGGACCAGAACGTCTCGACCTGGGCCCGCACGCGCGAGGATTTCGAGAAGATGAAGGACTTTCTGCGTCCGGTGCTGGTGGCGTTCCACCACTGCGAGAACGTGCTGCTCGAAGGGGTGACCTTTCAGAATTCGCCCTGCTGGCATATCCATCCGGCCATGTGCACCAATCTGACGGTGCGCAACATTACGGTCCGCTGTCCGGACTATGCGCAGAACGGCGACGGCATCGACATCGAATCGTGCAAGAACGTGGTGCTGACGGGTTCGCGCTTCGACGTGGGCGACGACGGCATCTGCATCAAGAGCGGCAAGGACAAGGCCGGGCGCGACCGCGGCATTCCGTGCGAGAACATCTATGTGAACGACTGCATCGTTTTCCACGGCCATGGCGGTTTCGTGGTGGGCAGCGAGATGTCGGGCGGCGTGAAGAACGTGCTGGTTTCCGACTGCACGTTCTCGGGTACGGACGTGGGACTGCGCTTCAAGTCGACGCGCGGCCGCGGCGGAGTGGTCGAGAACATCCATATCCGCAACATCGCCATGAACAACATTTTGCAGGACGCCCTGCTGTTCGACCTTTTCTACGGGGGCAAGTCGGCGTCGGAAGCCGCCGAAGAGGGCGGCGAGCCGACCGACATGGCGCTCAGACCTGCGGACGAGACGACCCCCGCGTTCCGCAACATCCATATCCGGGACGTGTGGTGCCGCGGGGCCCGTCGGGCCATGTATTTCAACGGGCTGCCCGAGATGAACGTCGAGCAGGTCGTGGTCGAGAATGCGTGGATGCAGGCCCGGACCGGCGCCCAGATTTGCGAGTCGACCGACGTCGTGCTGCGCAACGTGACGGTGGTGCCCGAGCAAGGCGCTGCGTTGATTCTCAATAATGTAAAGGATTTCCGGGCCGAGGATTTCTCCTGCCCCGCCGGGCTGAAATGCGCGCTGACCGTGACCGGAAGCCGCAACCGCAATGTGCGGGTTGCCTCGGAGGAGATCGACGCCGCCAATGCCTGCCTTTCTGCCAGGTCTGCGGCTGCCGTGACCATCGAATAGCGGCCGTTTCGGCTTTGCGGCCGAAGCACCCGAACGAAGATAAATAAGCAAGACGAGTGAGGGGGCTCCCTCACTCGTCGTATAACCGTTCCAACCATGAAATTGAAACATATCCTGCCGACCCTACTATTTGCCTGCGCGGTGCAGGGCGCCGGAGCGGCGGAAGCCGTGGCCGATACGCTGCGCGTCTACCTCGTCGGCGATTCGACGTGCGCCACCAAGAAGCTCGACAAGCAGAACCCCGAACGCGGGTGGGGCCACATGTTCCAGCCGCTGTTCGACGAAGCGGTAGTCGTCGAGAACCACGCCACCAACGGCCGTTCGACCAAGTCGTTCCGCGCCGAGGGGCGGTGGACGCGCGTCTGCGACAGGCTGCGCCCGGGCGATTACGTATTCATCCAGTTCGGTCACAACGACCAGAAAATCAATGATTCGACGCGCTATTCGACGCCTGCGCAATATGCCGAAAACCTGCGGCGCTATGTGCACGAAGCGCGTGCGAAAGGGGCGACGCCCGTGCTGCTGACGCCGATTGTCCGCCGCCATTTCGTCGACGGCGTGCTGACCGACACCCACACTGATTATCCCGATGCGATGCGCCGGGTGGCTGCCGAGGAAGGCGTTGTGCTGATCGACATGGAGCCCGCGACCCGTGAGTGGGTGGCTTCGTTGGGCGACGAGGCGTCGAAAGCGTATTACATGTGGGTGGCGCCGGGCCGCTGTCCGCTCTATCCCGACGGACGGCAGGACGATACCCATCTGAATGTCCGCGGCGCGCACGAGGTTGCGCGCATGGTGGCCGAGCGCCTTTGTGAGCAGCTCCCCGAGCTGGGGCAGCACTATCGTCCGGCCGATTTCGTGGTCGCCAAGGACGGTTCGGGCGACTTCTTCACCGTGGGCGAAGCCGTTGCCGCCATTCCCGATTACTGCGGCGCGAAAACCCGCATCGTCGTTTGCGGGGGGCTTTACCGCGAGAAGATAGCCGTCCCTGCGTCCAAACGCAACGTGGTGCTCGAAGGGCGCGGCGATGCGACGGTTTCGTGGGGCGCCTATGCCTCGCAGACCGGGCCTACGGGCCATCCGACCGGCACTTCCGGTTCGTCGACCGTCTACTTCGGCGGCGACGGCTGGGAGGTGCGCAGCCTGACGTTCGGGAACACGGCCGGACGCGTCGGGCAGGCGGTGGCGGTGCAGTGCCTGGGTACCGGACTGCATTTTTACAACTGCCGTTTCCTCGGCAACCAGGATACGCTCTACCTCCACGGCCGGGGCAACTGCGACGGCAAGGAGGTCGACGACAATTCGGTCTGCATCTTCGAGGATTGTTATGTGGAGGGGACGACCGACTTCATCTTCGGCTCGGCCGCGGCGCTGTTCGTCCGGTGCGAAATCCGCTCCAAGGCCGATTCCTACATAACGGCCGCTTCGACCTGCATGGGGCAGCCCGCGGGTTTCGTCTTCCTGCAATGCAGGCTCACGGCCGACGAGGGGGTGGATGCCTGCTACTTGGGCCGCCCGTGGCGCGACCATGCGCAGACCTGCTTTCTGTCCTGCGAATTGGGCGCCCATATCCGGCCTGCCGGGTGGCACGACTGGAACAAGCCTCACGCCCGCAAGACGGTGCGCTACGGAGAATTCGGCTGCACGGGCCCCGGCGCTTCGGCGGCCGGACGGGTGAAGTGGGCGCGGAAAATGAACTCCGGCGATGCCGCCGAAGCCCTCCGCTTCTTCGGGCTGCCGGACGGGTTCGCCCGGCGATAAATTTCGTAATTTTGCAACGATGAAACGGCTTTTGATTTTGCTGCTGCTCTGCTGCGGAGCGCCGCGCGTCGGTGCGTCCGAGCCGCCGCAGTGCCTTTTTCAGTTCTACACCACCTTCGACGGGCTCACGCACGACCGCATCGCCGACATCTACACCGATTCGCGGGGCTTCGTGTGGGTCTGCACGTGGTACGGGGTAAGCCGTTTCGACGGGTATGCGTTCCGCAACTTCAACGCCGTGCCCGGCGATTTCTCGCCGCTGTCGCACCACCGTTTCGTCTCGGTGAGCGAGGACGCCAACGGCCACTTGTGGTTCACGACCTACAATCTGCATGTCTACCGTTTCAACCGCTTCACGGAGCAGTTCGAGGACGTCGCGGCCCTCATCGAGGGGTTCGACGCCAAGCACTACCGGACGACCCACTGCCTGCACGACCGTGAGGGCGGCACGTGGGTGGCCATCGCCGGACAGGGCGTGGTGCGGTTCGCCGGGCGGGCCGACGCTTCGCCCGTGCAGGTCGATGCGCTGCTGGACGAGCCTGTGCTGGGCGGCGACGTCACGGCCATGTTCATCGACGCGGGCGGCGCGGCCTGGATTGCCGCGGCCGACGGCCAACTTAACCGGGTGGCGGCGGACGACCGCCGGCGTGTCCGCACCGTGTGCGAACTTCCGGCCCCGGCGTTCGACTTTGCGGCCGATTCGGCGGGGGTCTACTGCGCCACGTCGCGGGGAGTGGTCCGGGCGGACCTCCGGAGCGGCAAGGCAGAGCGGCTGGCTGGCGGCAGCAACATGCTCACGGCCATCGCCGCCGATTCCGTCCGCCGCGAAATCTACGTCGGGTCGCGTTCGGGCGAGCTCTACCGCGTGGCGGGCGGCCGCCTGGCACCCCTGGCCCCGCGGGGGCCCAAACCCCGCCGCATCCGCAGTCTGACGGCCGATTCGCACGGAGTGGTGTGGGTCACAACGACCGAGGCGGGCATCACGCGCTACAACCCGGCTACCGACGACTACAAACATTTCGAGCAGGAACCTTATACGGTCTCTTACAACCTCGACACGCTGACCCGCATTGCCGAGGGCGGGGGACGCCTTTGGGTGAAGATGAACAAATACGGTTTCGGCTACTACGACCGCAAGAAGGACTGCATCGAACCGTTCTACAACGACCCCCGGCGCCCCGACTGCCAGATGACCAACGCCGTGGTCCGCTTCGACGTGCAGGACGATGTGCTGTGGCTCTCGACCTACTACGAGCGCGGCCTGCGCAAGGCCGTGCTGCTGGAGCAGTCCGCCGAGGTCTTCACGCTCGATTCGCCGGGCGGCACCTCCTTTTCGGGCGAAATCCGTGCGCTGCTCAGCGACAGCCGGGGACGGGTGTGGGTCGGCACGCGCGACGGCGAACTGATTGCCTATGGCGGGAACGGGCGGCCGCTCTACCGGCTGCCGCTCAGGAATCCCGGCATGATTTACGCCCTGCGCGAAGACCGTGCGGGCCGTATCTGGGTGGGAACCAAGGGCGAGGGGCTCTACAAGCTGACCCCGCGCGGCGAGGGGTTCGCCGTGACCCATTATGTTCACTCCGAAACCGACCCCTATTCGCTCAACGACGACCGGGTCTACTCGGTCGAGGAAGACGACCGCGGCCGCATCTGGGTGGCGACCTACGGCGGCGGCATCAACGTGCTGGACGACCCGCAGGGCGACCGTTTCATCCATGCGGGCAATCAGCTGACGCACTATCCGCTGGACGAGGCAGGGCGCGTGCGGTGGCTGCTGTTCGACCGCCCGGACCGCATGTTCGCCGCGACGGTCGACGGACTGCTGATTTTCGACCCGGGAGCGGGTTACAAGCAGATGCGTTTCCGGCTGGTGCAGAAGATTCCGGGCGACGCGTCGTCGCTGGGCAACAACGACATCATCCACATGCTCAAGGATTCGCAGGAGCGTATCTGGCTGGCGACCTACGGCGGCGGGCTCAACTGCATCGAGCGCTACGATGCCGACGGGACGCCGCGCTTCCGGTGCTACGACCTGTCGGACGGACTGCCGAGCAATATCTGCATGGCCATCGCCGAGGACAGGCAGGGCGACCTGTGGGTGTCGACCCACAACGCCGTGTCGCGCTTTCGTGTCGGGCGGGGCGGTTTCGACGCCTACAATCTTTACGACCGGATGCGCAACGCCATTCTGAGCGAAGCCACGGCGCTGACCTTGCCCGACGGCAGCGTGCTGTTCGGCGGCGGACGCCGTATTTACCGTTTCGAGCCGGACCGCATCCGTTCGGCCCCGGCCGACTGCAATCTGCGCTTTACGTCGCTCGACGTGCGGAACAAGCCGGTGACTGCCGGGCCCCGTTCGCCGCTCGACGTAGCGGCACCCGAAGCGCGGGAAATCGTTCTTCCGCATGACTATGCCAACTTCCGGGTGGGCTTCGCGGCGCTGAACCATGCGGTGCAGCATTCCGTTCGCTACATGTACAAGCTGGAGGGCTACGACAGCGACTGGAACCTTTCGGGCGCTGTCAACCGGGCCTCCTATTCCAATGTTCCTGCGGGCCGTTATACGCTCCATGTCAAGGCGTTCGTGGGCCATGCCGATACGGCCGGGGAGGGTATCCGGCTGGGCATCGAAATTCTCCCCCCCCCTTGGTTATCGTGGTGGGCCAAGACGCTCTACGTACTGCTGGCGCTCGGAATCGCGTTCGTATGCCTGCGGGTCTTCGGATCGGTGGTGCGCATGCGCCGCGCCGCGAGCGTCGAACAGGACATGACCGACCTCAAACTGCGCTTCTTTACCGACATATCGCACGAACTGCGGACGCCGCTGACGCTGATATTGGGCGGCATCGAGGACGTACAGCGTCACGACCAACTCTCGCCGCGCGGCGAAAACAGCCTGACGCTGGCCCACCGCAACGCCAAACGGATGCTGACGCTTATCAACCAGCTGCTCGACTTCCGCAAGATTGTCAAGGAAAAGATGGAGCTGAAGATTTCGCGCGTCGACCTGGTGCCTGTGGTCGAGGATGCGCTCGACGATTTCCGCGAAATGGCGGCCGAGCGGCGAATCGAGCTGCTTTTCACCGTCTCGCGGCGCTCGGTGCTGGTGTGGGTCGACACGGAGCGCATCGAGAGCGTCATCTACAACCTGCTTTCCAATGCGCTGAAATTCACCCCTGCGGGCGGCAAAATCGAGGTCATCATCGCTCAGCGCGACGCCGAGGACTGTGTGACCCTCACCGTGCGCGACACGGGCATAGGCATCCCGCGCGACAAGCAGAATCATATTTTCGAACGTTTCGTGCAGGCGTCGCGCGCCGTCGACAGCAACATGAAGGGTTCGGGCATCGGTCTTTCGCTCTGCCGCGAAATCGTGGCGCTGCATCATGGCGAAATATCGGTGGTGAGCACCCCGGGCGAGGGGTCGGCCTTTACGGTGAAACTCAAGACGGGCAACGCCCATTTCGGGATGGAGCAGATCGACTTTTCGGGGTCGGCGGGACCCGACGGCAAGGCTGCCTACATGGTCAGCGACTTCACGTCGGTCGACAGCCAGCGCCGGACCGACGTGCGGCCGCCTGCCGATGCGCAGAAAATCCTGCTCGTCGAGGACAACCGCGAACTGCGCGTCTTCATCTATAACAGTCTCATTGATACCTATGCCGTCATCGAGGCGGACGACGGGGTGGAGGCGCTGGAGAAAATCCGCGCCGAAATGCCCGACGTCATCGTGACCGACCTGATGATGCCCCGCATGGACGGAATCGAGCTGATCGACAAGGTGCGCCACGACTTCACGATGAGCCACATTCCCATCGTCATGCTGACGGCCCGCCATTCGCCCGACGACCGGCTGAAGGCCATGGAATTCGGCGCGGACGGCTACATCACCAAGCCGTTCAGCATCGAACTGCTGCTGGCCCGTATCGACAACCTGCTCACGCGGCGCCGGACGCTTTTCGAGAAGTACTCTGCGCAGTCGGCCCGCAACAAGATTGCCGAACTGGTGGTGGAAGACGTGGTGGTGACCGACCGCGACGAAGAGTTCCTGAAGGAGGTGATGTCGTGGCTGAGCAAGAATATCGAAAATTCCGACCTGACCATCGACCAGCTGGCGTCGCACCTCGGGCTGGGGCGCACGACCATGTACAACAAGCTCAAGAGCCTGACGGGCAAGTCGCCTGTCGAACTGCTCAAGGAATACCGCATCACCAAGGCCAAGCTGCTGCTGCACACGGGGCAGTTCTCCGTGTCGGAAGTGGCCTACAAGGTGGGATTTTCGGATCCGGGCTATTTCAGCCGCTGTTTCCGCGAGCAGTTCCACATGTCGCCCGCCGAGTATCTGAAAACCCACAATCTCAAACAAAACCAAGACCCCAAATAAGATGAAACGAACCTTGTTCTTTGCGCTTTCTGCGCTGCTGCTTGCCGCTGCTGCCTGCTCGGGACGTCGCAGCCTGCTCGATTCGCCCGTACCGCTGGCCGTGCGGATGGCCGAAAGCGAAATCGCCCGCAACCCGTCGGCCACGTCGCTCGACGGAATCGCCCCGGGCAAAATCAAGTGGAACTACACGACAGGGCTTGAACTGCTGGCCATGATCGACGCGGCCGACGCTTACGACCGCCCCGATTTCTACGAGTATGCCCGGCGCTATTACGATACCATCGTGCGGCCCGACGCGTCGGTGCTGACCTACAAGAAAGAGAAGTACAATCTCGACCATATCTGCCCCGGCCGACCCCTTTTCATCCTGGCCGAGCGCACGGGCGAGGCGCGTTACGCCCAAGTCCTCGACACGCTTTTCTGCCAGTTGCAGGAGCATCCCCGCAACGACGACGGGGGATTTTGGCACAAGCTGGCCTATCCGCACCAGATGTGGCTCGACGGCCTTTATATGGCCGAACCGTTCTATGCCGAATATGCGGTGCGCAAGATGGACGGAAGCGAGCTGTTCGGGAAACTGAAAGCCGATGTCGTCAGCCAGTTCGTATTGGTCGGCAAGCATACTTATGACCCGGCGACGGGACTTTATCGCCACGCCTGCGACGTTTCGCGCCAGATGTTCTGGTGCGACAAGACCACCGGACAGACGCCCCACGCATGGGGCCGCGCGATGGGGTGGTACGCCATGGCCCTTGTCGAGACGCTGCAATATTTCGGCGTGGACGAGACGACGCAGCCTATGGCCGATATTCTGAATCATATTTACGAGGTGCTTCCCAAGTTCGCCGACCCCGAAACGGGCATGTGGTACCAGGTGCTGGACCAGCCCGGCCGCGACGGCAACTACCTGGAAGCCACGGGTTCCATTATGTTCGTTTACGCCATGCTGAAAGGCGTCCGGCTGGGCTATCTTCCTGCTGAGATGCAGGAGGAGGCGATGCGGCTGTACGAACGTTTCGTGGAGCGTTTCGTGCGGGAAAACGAGGACGGCACGATTTCCATAACCGACTGCTGTGCTGTGGCCGGACTCGGCGGAAAGGACATGCGCGACGGTTCGTTCGACTACTATATCTCCGAGCCCATCATCGAGAACGACTGCAAGGGCGTAGGCCCCTTTATCTGGGCTTCGATGGAATACGACCGCGCCCGGGGAGGGCTGACGAAAAATTAGGCGGGGCACTTTGTCGTTTTCGCAGATATGAAAACCGCCCCGGATTCCGGGGCGGTTTTATGGTTTGAAAAGTTGAGCCGCTATAAGATATAGCGGATGTCCTCGGCCCGATAGGCGGCGGGCAGATGGTGGTTGTCGACCAGCACCGTGGGAGTTTCGGCGATGCCGATACGCTGGCAATATGCGATTTGCGCCTCCAAGTCCTTGCGGGCCATGGGGTGGACGGTCGCTTTGGACGGCAGGGTGCGGGTTTTGTACCAGCCTGCAATCAGGCGGTCGGTCTCGGGCCATGTATCCTGGATGCCGGAAGAAACGATCCGCAAGGCCGCGTCGTAGGAACGGCTGTCGCCTTTGTTGACTAAGAAAATCAGGTCGATACGGCAATTCTGCACCGAGGAAATCGCCCGGTGTACCTTTGCGCAGCTGGGACACGCGGGGTTCATGATGACGGTCAGCGTATGGTCGGCTTCCGCGTAGTTGCTGATAGGCTTGGCTTCCTCGGTATCCGTCTCCATCCTGGGCTGCTGGGCCAGCAGATACCAAAAAGTTTCGGGCGAATTCAGCAACTTTTCGTGCGTGTATTTCAGCTGTTCGGCTTCGCTCTCTTTTTCGGCCGTATCATTACGTTGCCGGAACGTCAGCAGTCCCAAAGCGGAAAGAAGCCCGAGGGTAACCCAGTCGATGGCTTCGTGTGACCGCAGGACGGTCCAGCCGACCAGCGCGGAAAAGATTCCTGTTACCCAATAACGGGCTTTCCGGTCGATGCGGTCGAGACATTGCCGAAAGAAATAGGCGATGCGGGCCTCGACCCTTGTCCGCTCGTCCTTGCTGACCATCAGCACATTGCCGTCCCAGATGTCGCGGAACTGCTCGAAAGAGAGGACGGAACTCTGCCCCGATGCGTCCCGAAGCAGAATACGCTGCGTAATTTCGTCCGTTTTCTCGACCAGGAAGAACGGGAATTCGTCGTGCCCGGCCATGATAATGACTGGCTTGCTGAGGGCCGTGAACTGGTTGAACTGCAGCCGGCAGATTCTGTTCGGCACCCGCAATTCGTCCAGCGTGTCGCAGAGCGCCCGGATGCTGTGCGGCAGGGGATGCCTCTCATAAATAGTCCGAATCCGCAGTTCGCTGATCCGGATGCCGACACGGGACAACAAAAGATAAAGCAGATAGGACATATTCCGTAGTTTTAGGTTATTGCAATAACGATCTTTCCCGGCGGCATTCGTTCCCGTCCGGGGGAAAATTGGCTGCGGCAAACATTTGCCGCAGCCATGAAAACATGAAAGAGGAAGCCTTACGGCCGACTAATTGCGGCTATACTCTCCGTAACCCTTGAAACCGGCTCCTTCCAGTTCAATCCGATAAAAATCGGGGTCGGTCGGTACAATGAGGATGGTCATCGGCTCGAAATCCGTGTTGCAGGTGCAGGCGCTCACGACCTGACCGCAGGAATTCGTTACCGTAACGGCAACTTCGCCTACCGGATCATCGAAATAGAAAGCCAATTGGTCTGCGAACAATTCGGCCGTAATAGAGGGTTGAGGTACTACCGAACGAGGACGCAAATTGGGTTTGCTGTCAACTGTCAGTTCTATTTTTGTTTTTTCAGAGACGTCCGGTCCCATAAGGGAATTAGTTGCTCCCATTGTTATTCCATTGCTTAAAAATAAACTTAAGGCAAGGATGACGATTTTCTTCATTTTTATTTTGATTAAGTTAGTAAAATTTTCAGTTGCAAAAGTAGTGGCTTGGAACGAAATATGCTACCGAATTCTGTTAAATTTGATATGATAGGGTCTTTTGTAAATGCTTAGCTATAAGTTGCTTGTAAATATATAATCATATAGCTGGATTTTAATCTATTTTGTTTGTGTATAATATGTTGAATATCAATATGTTATATTCTTTTACGTCCGGTTTTTTAGCCGCGTTGTTCGTATCTTGTTGATTTATAGCCTATTGCTTTTTATTGTATATTTTGGCCTAATTCTTTCATTGTATGAAGAATGTGATTTTCCAAGTTTTCAGTCTGATTGACCAATCCTAATTTGTGCCGGATTTTACTCCGCATGGTATAAATGCTGTAGACATTCGTATGGTTGTAGAGAATGCGGATACTTTCTGCCGAGAAGCCCAAACAGATAAAACCGCAATAACATAGTTCATGCAGCGAAAGCGCCGGATAATTGTTTTGCAAATGGTCGATGATTCCATGGCATGATATGTTGGCGATGGCAATGACGTCTTCTGCCAGTTCGCGGTTTTTGCCGGATGCAACTTTGATATGCTCTTTGAAATGTTTGTAGAAGTTATCCGTGTTTTTTTCGTAGAGCGAAGCCCATTCCAGGAGTTGCTGCAAACTTCTGATCCGGTTGCCTAACAGAGCGAACAAAGCTTGCGACTGCTCGTCCTGTACATGGGTGTTCTTTCTGATTTCATTGTATTGCTCCGTCAGTCGGGCATAGTGCTCGTTTCCTTCCTCCACATAACGTTTATACTCTGCAATTTTCCGGTTCTTTTTCCGTAAGGTTCTTCTATGGGAAGCGATAAGAACGCTGCAGCCGCTTAGAATAATAAGAGCGATTAATGCGAAAGAGGCTATTTCATATCTGCGAATAAGTTCTAAACTAGCATATTCTTTCTTTAAATATTCGGTTTCGTATTTCCCCTCGAGTTCGGATGCTTGATTGAGTTGTAATGTTGTATGAATCGAATCAGAGTGTTGAATATATAACTTTTTATATTCCAGTGCTTTTTCAAAATTAGCATCAGAATGTTCGATTTGAGACATAATTGAAAATATACCGACGTTCAAATTAGTAATTTTTGGACGATGAAGAAAGTAGTGGCTATAATACCATCTAGCTGAATCAATATTATTTTCATGGTAGTAGATATAGCCGATATTAGGATAGTGATCTAGAGGTATAGTGTTTTTTGTGTATTTCCTATAAATATTGAATAGCTCTTGTTTATAAGATAGCATAGTTGTTTTATCAGAAAATAGTTGTATTGTTCCGAATGAAGCCATAATGTCCAGTAATGAACTTACATCATTAGCCTGGATAGCGATTTCTTTGGCTTCGGACAAACAAGCGAGTGCTTCGGGCTTTTTGTCGATAAGGCTGAGCGAAACGCCTTTCCACCGCATGGCGTAGAGCAGGTAGAATGTTTGACCGGTATTCTTGAAAGCGTCGACGGCTTCGGAATAGGCCGTCGCGGCATCGCTGAAGCAGAATTGTTCGTAGTAGAGGTTGCCGAGATAGGTGTAAATCAGCGCCTTCATCCGGTCATCGTCGGTTTTGACGACATGTTCGCGTGCCATAAGCAGCGCCTTGATGGCGGTTCCCGATTCGGCGGCATTGCCTTTGACTACTGCGTAATAGTAGTGGGCTTTCGCCCGTTCGATGTCGTTGCCGCGGCGCGAGTAGTAGCGAACCGCTTGGTCGACAAGCGAATCGTTGTCTACGTCGATATAGTTTTTGTCGAGAGCCTGCGACAGCAGCAGCGCATGGCGGGCTTTCTTTTCGGGTGTTGCGAGGGCCCGGCGGTCCATCGAGTTGAGAATCTCCAGTGCGCTGTCCGGATGGTCGATCATCAGCGCGTCTGCGCGGTCCAGCTGTTGTTTGATATGTCTCTGACCGCCGCAGGCCACGGCCAGCATTGCAAGGAACAATAGGGCTAAAGATTTCTTCATGGTACTAAAGTCTGTAATCCTACTTAATACAAAGATACGAAAAGTCGAGTGCAGAAGCAAACGCAGTATGATTATGCCGAGACGGAGTATCTTCGACGAAGTCAAAGATAGAAAACATATCGGTCTTTTTCGGCTATCGGACGGCTTTTATTTGCGATTGGTTCGCAGTTTGCCGTTTAGGGGGCTTGCAGAAGCGGTTGCGGCAACAGAAAAACGGACTGCCATGCGGCAGTCCGTTTTTGCAAAACGACTTTACGTATACGGATTTATTCGTAATACGTATATTTGATGCTGAAGAAACGCAGTCCGTTGCCCGAAGGATAAACATAAACCGGAGTTGCTCCGCTGACCTCTATCTCGAATTCGCAGGTCGTAGGTGCGTTCGACGACGTGCCGCCGACCTGGGTGAAGGTTTCGCCGTTGACGGTAACGCTTACCAGGCGGGTCGCATCTTCGGAAGAACCGGTATTAGATGCTACAACCGTCAGCTTACCCGAGGCGGGAGCCGTAAAGTAGCACGACCGGTCGCCGTTGGCCTTGCCGCCGCCGCCCCATTGGATGAATTTTTGGGATTCTCCGTTGACGGAGGCTGTTCCGTATTTGGTCTTGGATCCGGTCAGAATCGTGAGCCCGTTCCATACCAAATCGGAAATCGTTTCAGTAAGCGAGCCATCGGTGCCCATCTTGTCGCCGATTGCGGTGAAGCTCGGGTCGTCTCAGTCCCATACGAGTTCTTTCTGCGTCGGGCCGGCATCCGGATCGACATAGGTATATTCAAATTGCTTGTAGCGAATACCGCCGCTCGTGTAGATGTAGACTACATCGTTGGCTTTGAGTTCCTCTCCGTCGAAGATGACGACTTCCTTGATGCCTTTGCCGACGAGTTTGCCGGTCAGAATCTTCTCTCCTTCGTTGATATTTGCGGTTATGGTGAGCTCGGTTTCATCGGTCGTGCTTCCGCTCGGGTTCGCTCCGGTTACTTTCAGCGTGCCCGGTCCGTTTTTCGGTACCACGAACGATACACGGCGCGAGTTTATTTTGCCGCCACCGCCGGTACGCAGGAACCAGCCGTCCTTTCCGCGGTCTTCAACTTTCAGCGTGCCGCCCAGCGATTCGATATGTAGGCCGTTGAAATAGGTGTCTGCGGCCTTGTTGTCGGTCGTTCCGATGGCCGCCTTGGCATCTGCGAATGCTTCGTCGTCGAAGTTCCATTTGAGCGAAACCAGACCGCCTGCGATAACCTTTTTAATCTTGAACTTGGCTTCGCCCGCTTCGGACGGCGTGTACTTGGTCGAAGTGGAGGTCGGCACGGCTACTACCGAAATCGTGTATTCGCCGGCGGCCAGCGCAGCAATCGTTGCGGCAGGAATTTCAAACGCGGGTTCGGTGACGTCCGTCGTCGTGCCGTTGAACGTTACGGTGTATTTTTCGGCGTGGGCATTGCGTTCCCAGGTCGCGGTAACAGCCTGCTGGGTTCCCTCGTCAATGCTGGTTTCATTAAGCGTCAGCACAGGGGTAGCCAGTGCTGTGACCGTATTCTCCGGGGTGGTGTCCTTGGTCCAGGCGATACGGGTGAACGACGTGTTGGCTGAGCCGGGCAGTACGTAGATGCTGTTTACACCGACGAGGTCGCCCAATACTACCTTGTGGGGTTTGCCGTCGGCGATAATCGAGTAGGTGTCGCCGCCTGCAACGATCTGAACCGTCGAGGTGACGCTCTTGCCCTGTGCAGTCATTTCGATGGACCCGTACCCGTCGGCCTTGAACTCGAATGCGCTGGCGGTCGGTACGCCCTTGTTGGTGATGGTCGCAGCCTGGGCGAAAGAGATGCCCGAGCTCATGACGATTTCGGCAGGGCCGTAGATACGGATGTTCTCGATAATCGTTTGGTTTTCGACCGTTTCGGTGTCGAACTTGGTCTTGTCGGTGAAGTCCCAGGCCGTAGCTTCGGTGATGGGTTCCAGTTCGGTCGGACGCGTCACTACGGGTGCCGATGCGTTCCACCAGCGCGGGTCGCCTACCTTGTTGGCGGCGATGGCACCGTTTTTCAGATACATCTTGCCTGCGATGGAGTTGGTGCAGGGGTCTTCCGTAAGCATCACGCCGCCTTCAGCCAAAGCCAGTTCCTGGGTAAGCGCCTGGCCGTTCAGGTCTTTGGACTTTTGGTTGAGGAAGAAATTTTTCCCGTTTTTGTCCGTGGTGCCGACATTATAGAAATAGTTGCCTGCGCAAATGGGGGCGATATTCGTGTCCTTGGTGCCGGTCAGTTTGACCCATTGCTTGCCGTCCTGCTCGGGCACTTCGTTGGGGTGGTTTTCGTTGAGGAAAACGCACTTGGTCAGATTGACGGGCGCAGGCGTGAATTTCTGCAACTCGAAAATGCCGGAGTTGTTCGACGAGCTGATTGTCGCCGTAACCTGGTTGAACGTGCAGTTGGCAACGTTGACCGTGCCGACCAAACCTCCCTCGCGGCAGCGGAGGAACGTGCGGGCGCATGCGTAGAACGTGGAATTCTTGATCTCTATCGTGCCGTATTTGCTGCCGGCCTTGATACGCAGGTCGATGAAGTCGCCGCCGGCCGAGCCGATGGGGTTGATGTCGTGGGCATAGATGCCGTCATAAATCAGGTTTTCGACGTTGAACTTGTCGGCTCCGCTCCAAAGGCCCTTGGTGAAGCCCGTGAATTCGCAGTTGATGAATTCGGCATTGCCGAGCGTCGCGCCCGTAGTTATGAAGTAGCCGCATTCGTTGCCGCCGTCGATCAGCACATCTTCAAAATGGATGTTCGTATTTTCGCCGGTCACCTTGAACGAACCTTTCACTACGGGTTTCGCTCCCTCGGGGCTCGATTCGCCGTAGATTTCCAGCCCGTAAGCGAACGTATAGGGGTCGAATTCCGGGCTGTCTGCCGGTTTGGTCATGCTGCCGGTCAGGTCGTATGCTTCGCCTCCGTTGTAGGCAAGCAGGAGTTTCAGATCGCCTGTCGCACCCGTAATGGCTGCGGCGAAATCGGCGCTGTTCTCGATTTTCGTAGTCCCCTCGGTGCTGGGACGGGTATAGGCCGTGAAGTGGCCGCGCGAACCCGATTTGCCGAACAGCAGCGTGAACTTGTAGTTGGTGCCGGGTTCGAGGTTTTCGATTTTGGCTTCGCAGGCGCTGATCTGTTCGTCGCTGAGCGGCATGACCGTAGCCGTAGCGCCCTCGACCGGAACCACCAGCTCGTAGCGGATGGAGGTCAGGTCTTTCGGGTCTTTGGCATTCTGGTCCCACTGCACGGTCACCGTCGTTTCGGTACGTTCCTTGGCTTTGGGGTTGAGTGCCGAGCGGACGGCCGACGTCGAAACGGCTTCGACCAGATAAGCCCAGTGCGAGCTCTCGATTTTGGCGCTGACGCCCTGCACACGTGCCCAGAATGTCTTGTCGACAGCCAGGTTCTTGACCGTGAAAGGCACGCCGTCCTTGGCCACTTCGACGGTTTGATAGGCGTTGCTCGAATCGAAGTTTTCGGGCATTTCGTATATCTCGACTTCCTTGCCGTCTTCTTCTTTGATGGTGGGAACGGCCTCGAAGAGTTCCAGAATGTAGGCGTCGGCGTTCGACACGGCGCTCCACGAGAATTTGATGTCCGTGCCGACCGCAGCGTCGACGTCCGCCTCGAAGTTCAGCGGGGTCAGCACGCGGGTGTACGGAATCTCGTTCATGGCTTCATCGACGTCCGAGCAGGAAGCGGCGAACGCACCCGCGCAGAGCATGAGCCCGAATTTCAGATTTCTGAATATCTTTTTCATAATTGTACTGTATGATGCTTAACCGATTTATTTCTGCGGGTAACCGAAGTCGTTGACCAGCGAGCCCTGTGCATTGCTGAGGTTGTGGGCGAACAGAGGCCACGTCGAACGCGGATAGGGGTTGTCGTAGTCGTTGAAGTAGAAGTACATCCAGCGGTAGGAAGTTTCGGCTTCCCAGAGTGACGGATCCGCCTGGCAGAAGACGCCCTGCGAAAGGAAGTCGAGCCGGTTCCAGCCGCCGTTGTCCGCTTCGCTGTTGTAGTCCGCGGGGGTCTTGGCGATTTCGTCCTTTTCCAGGCCGAAGATTTCGATGCCCTGTCCTTTTTGACGCCAGAAAGCATAGTAGGTCGGGAACGTGGTCAGCACGTTTTTGCCGCTCTTGTCCTTGAAATCCTTGGGTTCGGTCAGCTTGGCGTAGTCAGCATAGGCTCCGCGCATGTAAGCCAGGTCTTTCAGGTCGTTCTTGGCTTCGTCCAGCTTGATTTTGAGCAGGCCCCAGCGGATGAGGTCCTGTTTGCGGAGGAACTCGCCTGCGAATTCCAGCGCACGCTCGTCGATGATGGCTTTCATGATGGTGCCTTCGGTCTTGCAGTCGTTGATGGCGGCGTCATCGCTGCTGGCGGCCGAACCGATGGTCAGCGCGTCGACATAGGCGTCGACCATGCCTTCGTTGCCTTTGTAGGCACGTTTGCGGACTTCCTTGAGGTAGCGTTGAGCCCGACTCAGGTCACCTTCCCAGGCAGCCAGTTCGGCGGCCATAAGGTAGATGTCGGCATAGCGCATGACGATGGGTTTGCAGCCGTCGCCCGTACCGCCCGGATAGTTGTTCATCCATTCGTAGCGATACTTGCCCCAATAGAAGCTCGTGGCGTTGCGCATCTCCCAGCCGCCTTTGGTTCCGTCTTCGTTCTCGACGTCCTGGTTCCAGCGCATGGGCACGCAGGTGATGTCGCGGCGGGTGTCCTGTTTCTCGTATTTCCACCACAGCGTGGGGTTGGGGCCCGTCTGGCCGCCTTTCGACGACTTGTCGCCGATGAAAGGCGAGTTGGCGGTGTGGGGGTAGGCGTGGGCGTAGTTCCAGCGGCCGCGGGCATCGCCGAACGGCTGCACATAAATCACTTCGCGGGAGCCGCTCACGTGCGAGAAGTCGTTGAATTTGTGCCACAGCTGCTCGAAGTCGGATTCGAGAGCCAGCGAGCCGCTGCCGATGACGTCCTCCAGGTGCCGCAGTGCCTTGGGATAGAGTTCGGCCTTGGACATTTCCTGCTTGGTCGAGAGACGCAGTGACCCTAAGTTGCCGGTTCCGGTCTTGCCGTCGTCGGGACGCCATGCGTAACCTGCGGCGTTGAGTGCGATACGGGCGTAGAGACCTTTGGCGAAAGCCTTGTTGATGCGGTCGGTACGCATGGTCTGCGTTGCTTCATAAGGCCAGTAGAGCATGGGGATGGCTTCCTCGAGGTCGGCCAGCATGGCCTTGTAGAGGTCGTCGCGCTCGGCCTTGGGGTCGTAGAGCGTGGCGGAAGTCAGCGGTTCGAGGTGCAGAGGCACTTCGCCCCACATCTTGATAAGTTCGTAGTAGAAGAACGCACGGTAGGTGAGCGATTCGCCCAGCAGATAGGCCATGTCGCGGTTGTGGGCGACGTTGCCGTACTGCTTCAGTCCCTGGATGGCAAGGTTGGCGCGCTCGATACCGATCATGATTTCGTTATAACCGTTGTTGGTGGTGTTCAACGAACTGTTATCGGTCTTTGTATCGTATTCGGCGAGGTTGCGTTCGTCGACTTTGGCGCCCGAAGCCGTCGACCCCGTTTTGAGCTCGATGTCGGTGTTGTAGCCGTACATGTGGTTCAGACGGGCGTTGTAGGAGTTGGTGTGGGCGAAGATTTCGCTGATGCCGAGTACCGTGTATTCGGCCGTGGTGTAGTTGGCGAATACCTTGGAGGCGTCGAACGACGACTGCGTTTCGACTTCCAGTATGTCGTTCAGACACGAGGTCGCCAAACCTCCCATCAGCAAGAGCGTGGAAATGCTGTATAATATCTTTTTCATATAGGTATGTCTTCTTGAAGTTTTTCAGGCTTTTAGAACGAGAGGTTGAGACCGAATACCCACGAGCGGCTCTTCGGGAACGCCGAGTAGTCGACGCCGGGGGTCAGCGGGGTCGCACGGCGCGTGTCGACCTCGGGGTCGTAGCCCGTGTAGGGGGTCAGGCAGAAGAGGTTGGTGCCCGTTGCGTATACGCGTACGCGGGTCAGCCGGATTTTGCGGGTCAGGTGTTCCGGAACGGTGTAGCCGATCGTCAGCGACGCCAGACGCAGGAACGAACCGTCTTCGATGGCCCAGCTCTGAGCGACGCGTTTGGTCGAGTAGGGGGTCCACATGGTTTTGCCTGCGTTCATCTGTGCCAGCAGGGCGGGGTCGTTCACCAGTTCGCCCGTCGCCCAGTCGATGTTGGTCCAGCGGTTGGAGGGCGCCATGGTGTTCAGTACGTTCTGACCCTGCGTGGTCTTCGTGGTCGAGAATTCGATTTTGTTGGCGTTGTAGATTTCGTTGCCGTAGGAATAGGTGAAGTTGGCGGCAACGTCGAAGCCGTAGGCATAGGCCGTCAGCGAGAAACCGCCGGTGAAGAGCGGCTGCGTGTTGCCGATGCGCGTGATGTCGTTGGTCGTAATCTTCGTGGGGTCGTCGTCGCTCACCTTGGCCAGACGGGGCGCACCCGGACGCAGGCCGTAGTCTTTGCCGAGGATGTCTTCGCTGCTGGCGATACCTTCTTTCAGGGTCCAGGTCTTGCCGTCGTAGTCGAAGTCGTCGACGGTGTACATGCCTTGGTTGACATAGCCGTAGATGTCGCCCAGCGGACGGCCTTTCTGTACGATGTAATCGTAGCCGATTTCGGTCGAGAACATACCTGCCGAGGCGGTGATCTGGTCCAGACCGCCCAGGTCGACTACTTCGTTCTTGTTGAACGAGATGTTGGCGTCGAAGTTGATGCCCCACTTCTCCTTGCGGACCAGCGCGGCGCCCAGCGTTACTTCGATACCGCGGTTCTGCACCTCACCGAGGTTGCGGTATTGTTCCGAGTAGCCGCCCGTGACGGGGAACTTGATCAGCAGGTCCTTGGTGTTCGATTGGTAGAGTTCGACGCTACCGGTCAGACGGCTGTTCCAGAATCCGAAGTCGATACCGATGTTGTGCGAGTAGGTCGTCTCCCACTTCAGGTCGGGATTCGACATCGTCGTGCCGTTGGACCAGATGACCGAACCTTGCGAAATCCACGAGGTCTGCGATGCGCTGAAAAGCGTCTGGGTCTGACCCGAGGGGATGTTGTTGTTGCCGGCCGTACCGAAGCTGTAACGGATTTTGAGGTTGTCGATCCACGTTGCGTTCTTGAGCCATTCCTCGCCCGAGAGACGCCACGAAGCGGCTACCGAGGGGAAATAGCCCCATTGGTTGCCCTTGGCGAACTTCGACGAGCCGTCGGCACGCATCGTGGCCGATACCATGTATTTGCCTTTGTAGTCGTAGTTCGCGCGGCCGAAGAACGAGAAAAGAATGTCGTCGTTGGCGTATTTGTTGGCTACCGACAGCGGGTGCTCGCCCGAGGCCATGAATTTCCAGGCCATGTTCGAGTCGAAGAAGTCGGGCAGACCCTCGACTACGGTGTTCATCGTGTTCTGGCTCGTGCGGAGATACTCCATGCCGACCAGCAAGTTCAGATTGTGGTCCTTGGGCAGCAGTTTCTTGAAGTCGTACTGCAAGGTGTTGGTGTTGCGGATTTTATCGCGGTAGATGCCTTCCCACTCGGCCAGCGGCTTGTTCTGATAGCCCGCCGACGCGTAGCGCGATGCGTAGGACGAAATGCCGTAGAAGCGGTCCTTGACTTGCTTGTAGTCGTCCAGACCGGCTTCGATGCGCAGACGCAGGTTGTCGATGATTTCCCATTGGAAGGCGGCGTTGGCGTTCCACGTCGTGCGGTTGTAGCGCGAATCGTTTTCGCGGACGGCCTGGATGGGATGTACGTAGTTGTTGTAGTCGTCGGGGTTGTCTTCTTCAATGATGGCTGCATAGCGCGGAATCGGCGAGTAGACAATGGCGTTCTTCAGTCGCGAGTTGCCCGACTGCGAGCCGCGGTCGTTGAGACCGTTGGCGCCCGAGCCCGTCACATGAACATCCGAATAGCGCACGTTCACGTCGATGGACACACGCTTCACGGGTTTGAACTGGCCTTTGAAGCTGAGGTTGTTGCGTTTGTAGTCCGAGCCGATCATGATGGTCTTCTCGTCGTGGTGCGAGTAGCTGGCCGTCCACTTGTATTTGTCGCCGTTGCCCGATACCGAAAGGTTGTGATCGAATACCGTACCCGTGCGGCCGAACACCTGTTCCACCCAGTCGTTGGCCGGCATGTTGCGGTAGAGGTCCATGTCTTCCCAGGTGCCGTAGTTGGGTGTGTAGTAGCTCTTCGTGTTGCCTTTGAGTACCGAATATTCGTATTGCGTGCGCACGAAGTCATAGGTGTTCTGCGGAACCAGCGCATCCTTGTTGGCCATGTTTTTCACACCGCCGTAGATGTTGTAGTTGACCGTTATGCGGCCCGATTCGCCGCTCTTGGTCGTGACGATGATTACACCGTTGGCACCGCGCGAACCGTAGATGGCCGTCGAGAAAGCGTCTTTCAGCACGTCGATGGACTGGATGTCCGAAGCCGGGATGTCCGAGATGCTCTCCACCGGGAATCCGTCGACAATGTAGAGGGGCGAGCTGTCCTGCGTGATGGAGCCCGTACCGCGTACACGGATGCGGACGTCGGCGTCGGGGTCGCCCTCGGTTGCGGTCACCTGCACACCGGCCATACGGCCCGACATGGCTTCGCTCACCGAGGCTACCGGCATCTGGGTCAGCGCTTCGCTGTTGATGGACGATACCGAGCCCACTACGTCGCGGCGTTTCACGGTGGCATAGCCTACCACCACCACGTCGTCCAGCTGGTTCGAGCTTTCCGAGAGGGTCACTTCGTAGTCGGTCTGCGAGGGTTGGAGCGTCACATAGCTGTCGTCATAGCCGATGAAGCTCACCCGGAGCTGCTTGGCCGAGGCCGGGACTTCGATCCGGAACTTGCCGTTCAGGTCGGTGCTTACACCGAGCGTCGTCCCTTCCACCACGACCGATGCGGCCAGCACGGGCCCCATGGAATCCTTGACGGTGCCGGTGACGGTCCGGCTTTGGGCCGAAGCGCTCCCTGCCGCCAAAGAAACGAACGCCAAAACGAGCGCCAAGCGTAGTGCCGCCGTCTTGGTGAAAGAGTAGAATTTCTCTGTCATAGTCAGAAGTTTTTAGTTAGAGTTTTGGAAAATTTTTATCAATTCGTCGGGTTTCGGTTAACGAAATTAAGGATTCCGGTTCCGGCGGGCAGGTAAATTTTATCAATTGTCTGGTAGATTTTGTCAGCCCTGCCATGACAGACGGACACTCCGTCGGCCGGACAGAGTAGCCGGACGGTGCGTATCTCGTTCGTTTTTAGTCCTTAACTTCGTTTCGGCGACCAAAAACAGGCCGCGGCATCGGCAAAGACATTTATTTAATTTGTCTTTGCCGATGCCGGACCCGGTTCTTACTTGATTTCGGCGTAGGTGCCTGTCGCAGTCTGCGCTTTGGTGATGTCTTTCACCAGGTAGTGGAGGTAGATTTCCAGATTGGTGTAGAGACCTTGCGGGTCGAGCGTCTTTTCGTTGCCGTCGGCCTTGTTGTCGCTGTCCAGGCCGAACAGGTCTTCATAGTAGTCCGGTATGCCGTCGCCGTCGGTGTCCTTGATGCGGTCTATCTCTTTTTGGGTAGCCGTCAGCGTCGGATAGCCGCCCTTGTCGTCGGGCGTGTCGATCAGACCGTACCAGCTTCTCTTCAGTCCGTTGGCGTTGGTTGCATCCTTATCGTTTTCGCCCGATTCGCCCTTGCCGTTCTTCACGTCGGTCAGTACTCGTGCATCGGCGTCATCCTGCCGGAGCGAGGCGCCGCAGTATTGGGTCATCAGGTTGAACGCTTCGTCAGCCGTGTGTGTCGTCACGCTGCAAACCTTGCCGTCGACTTCCACGGGGTAGACATTGGCGCTGTAGACGAATTGGTTCAGGTCGGAGGAGGCCGGATGTTTCGTATTGATTACCATCGCTTTCTTGTTGTCGGCAGTCAATGCTTGTCCTATGGATTCGTTGCCAGCGGTGGTGTCGAACTTGTTGTTGTTCTCGAGATAGAGGTGCGGGGAGCCCGTTACGGGAGTTGCCAGCCCGTTACCGTTGTAGTAGACGTCGGCTTGGAAGAACCACGGGCGTTCAAAGCTTTTGCTTGCGCTTTCAACACCGTCTTTGTAGCTCGGGCCGGTTCCTTTGCACGACGCAGGACCCCATTTGTAGTAGTTGCCGATGTAGTTCATCTTGATGCCCACTCCGCCGTAGCCCGGATAGTTGCAGAAGTTGTAGACTACGTTGTTGCGGAAGTCCACCAGGCGTTTGTCGGATGTGATGCCTTTCTTCTTGGAGTTCTCGCGTCCCTGTTCCTGGTCGCCGTATTGTTCCGGGCCGTCGAAACGCGGGTTGCGCGAATCGTGGTGGGCCAGAATGTTGTGGTGGAACGACGCCGGAGCACCGCCCCAGATGCCTCCGTAGCCGTGCGAGCCTTTGCCGTGCTTGCCGTTGCGGAGGGATTCGTACATCATGCACCATTGCATGGTCATGTTCTTGTTCACATAGAACGAGGCGCATTCATCGGTCGACCACGACATCGAGCAGTGGTCGATGATGATGTTCTGCATGTCGCGGGCTCCGATGGCGTCCAGACCGTCGTTTCCGGCCTTGTCGCCCGGGCGGATACGCAGATAGCGGATAATCACGTTGTCGGCGGCAATGTTCAGCTCGTAGTTCTTCAGACAGATGCCGTCGCCCGGCGCCGTCTGGCCCGCGATGGTCACGTCGCCGTTCTGGATTTTCAGCGTCTTGGCCAGTTCGATGGTTCCCGCTACGTCGAAGACGATGGTTCGGCGCCCTGCTTGTTCGACCGCCGCACGCAGCGAGCCTGCGCCGCTGTCGTTCAGGTTCGTGACGTGGATTACCTGTCCGCCGCGGCCGCCCGTGGTGAACATGCCCGCGCCCTCGGCTCCGGGGAACGCGCGGATTATCCCGTCCTGTTCGTGTTCGGGCAGTTCGGCGTCAAAGCCGATGGCTGCCGACGACTTGGTACGGAACTTGACCGGTGCCGATTCGTCGGAATCGCTCATGTAGGGGTCTGTTTCGTCCGCTACGGCACGAAGCGTGAAATAGTAGTCGGTCAGTTCTTTCAGTTCGCCCAAGGTCACGTTCGTCTCGGTAGTTTCGCCCTCTTTCACGGGGGTGCTCTCTACCGTTGCTTCGTAAAGTTTGTAGGCGTATTTCTTCGCTTTCGCGATGTTGGGCCAGTTGACGGTGGCCGATACCGCCGTGCGGTTGCTCACGGTCGCCGTCGGGGTGGCCAGTTTTTCGTGCGCACGGGTCTTGAAGCTCACGTATGCCGACCACGGCGAGTCGGTCTTGCCCGTTTCTTTCGAGACGGTCATCGCCCGGAAGCGGTATTCGGTGCCTTCGGCCAGGTCGTCGAACGTGACGCTCAGCGCCGTTTCCGAGCCTTCCTTGATGATTTCGCCGCTCTTGTCGGCCAGTTGGTACTTGTAGCTGCCCGCTCCCTCGACCTCCTGCCATTCGAGCGTCGCCGAGGTGTCGGTCAGTGTTTTCGTGTCTACGGCGGGTTTCGGGGCCGGGAGCATGTTGCTCGATGCGGTCACATACTCCGACCACTCCGAATCCTTGAATTCCGAGTTGGGGCGTGCTTTCGACATGACGCGGACCGAGTAGAGCGTCTCCTCCTTCATCGTGAACGAGTAGGCCGCGGCGAAGACGGTGCCGGTTTCGACCGTTTCGTCAGCGTCGTTTTTCACTTCCCAGCCGTATTGGTGGGCGTTTTCCACAGCGCTCCAGCGTACCGTCGCCGTGTCGCCGTCTACCGTGACTACCGGGGACGGGGCCGCAAGCGGGGTTCCTCCGTTCATGGGGTCGGTCCCGTCCGAGCCGCACCCTGCCAGCAGGGCCAGCATGCAGGCTCCGAAGAGCCGTTCGATCAGTTTTTTCATAGATTCCTAATAGGTTATTTGTTTGTTTCGTGTTTCGTCCGGAGATTCGCAGAAGTTCGGGCGGCGCCTGGTTGGTTCGGTTTCGCCCTCGGCCCGGGAGCCTTTCAGTTGTACAAAATTATTTATCGCTCCGGCCCGGATATTGGATTTTTTGACGTAAAACCGGGACTTTTTAACGGCGCTCCGAAAGGGCCGCACCTATATATTATATGGTATCGTCGGACGGGGTTCCGTTTTCGGCTGTCGCCGGGGCGCAATTCCGTTTCGGCCGTGCGTTGTTCCGGCCGCAGATTTGCTCGGCCTTATTATGAAATTGCGAATTCATTTCGTACCTTTGCATGTTATTCCGTAGCTATGGCAGAAAACGAAAAAGAGTTGCTGGAGCATATCGGCGGGCAGGAGTACAAGTACGGCTTCACCACGCAGATCGACACCGAGCTGATCCGGAAAGGGTTGGACGAGGAGGTCGTGCGCCTGATTTCCGCCAAAAAGGGCGAGCCGGACTGGATGACCGAGCGGCGCGTGGCGGCTTTCCGTCATTGGCTTACGCTCGAGCCTCCCACGTGGGCCCACCTGACTATACCCCAAATAGATTTCCAGGATATTATCTACTATGCGGCGCCCAAGCCCAAGAAGCAGTTGGAGTCGATGGACGAGGTCGATCCCGAGCTGAAGCGCACGTTCGACAAGCTGGGTATTCCCTTAGAGGAGCAGATGGCCTTGGCCGGCGTCGCCGTCGATGCCGTCATGGATTCCGTTTCGGTGAAGACCACTTTCAAGGAGACCCTCGCCGGGATGGGCATCGTCTTCTGTTCGATCTCCGAGGCGCTGCGCGATTATCCCGACCTGGTGCGCAAGTACCTCGGGAGCGTCGTGCCCTATACCGATAATTTCTATGCCGCGCTCAATGCCGCCGTCTTCTCCGACGGGTCGTTCTGCTACATTCCCAAGGGGGTGCGGTGTCCCATGGAGCTCTCCACTTATTTCCGTATCAATGCGGCCGGCACCGGGCAGTTCGAGCGCACGCTTATCGTCGCTGACGAGGGGGCTTACGTCAGCTATCTGGAGGGGTGCACCGCTCCGCAGCGCGACGAAAACCAGTTGCATGCCGCCGTCGTGGAGATCGTCGTCGAGAAGAACGCCGAGGTGAAGTATTCCACCGTCCAGAACTGGTATCCCGGCGACCGCGAGGGGCGGGGCGGCATTTACAATTTCGTCACCAAGCGCGGCATCTGCCGCGAGAACGCGCGTCTTTCGTGGACGCAGGTCGAAACCGGTTCGGCCATTACGTGGAAATATCCCAGCTGCATCCTCGCGGGCGACAATTCTGTTGGCGAGTTCTACTCCGTCGCCATGACCAACAACCGTCAGCAGGCCGACACCGGTACCAAGATGATTCACATAGGGCGCAATACCCGCAGCCGCATCGTCTCCAAGGGCATTTCGGCCGGGCGCAGCGAGAATTCCTACCGCGGACTCGTCCGCGTGGGCAAGGGGGCCGAGGGGGCGCGCAATTATTCGCAGTGCGATTCGCTGCTCATCGGCGACAGGTGCGGGGCGCATACGTTCCCCGTCATCGATTGCCGCAACCGTTCGGCGGTCGTCGAGCACGAGGCCACCACCTCGAAGATTTCCGACGACCAGTTGTTCTATTGCAACCAGCGCGGGCTCTCGACCGAGGATGCCGTCGGGCTTATCGTCAACGGCTATGCCCGCGAGGTGTTGGCCAAATTGCCCATGGAGTTCGCCGTCGAGGCGCAGAAATTGTTGTCCCTCAGTCTGGAGGGTTCGGTAGGATGATGCGGGACTCGGAGATGAAAATCGTCGTGTTGAACGGAAGCCCGCGCCGCGGGGGCGTGGTGTCGCAGATGCTGGGGCATGTTGCGGCCCATCTGCCGGAGCAGTGCCGGGCCGAGGAGTTCTTCGTCCACGACTTGCAGGTAAAGCCTTGCACGGGGTGCATGCGCTGCCGCACGCTCGGACGCTGCGTGCTCCCGGAAGACGATGCGCACCGTGTTGCCGAATTGTTGCGCGATGCCGACGCGCTCGTCGTCGGATCGCCTTGTTATTGGGGTAATATGACGGGCGAATTGAAAGTGTTGTTCGACCGGGTGGTCTATGTGATGATGGGCGAGCGGGAGAACGGAATACCCGTGCCGTTGCACCGGGGCAAACGGGCCGTCGTGGTCTCTGCCTGCAATACGGTGTGGCCGTTCAACGTTTGGTTCGGCCAGACCGGCGGTGTGTTCCGTTCCGTGCGCGAGATTCTCAAGTGGAGCGGCTACAAGGTGGTCGGCACCCTGGCCAAGGGCGGTTGCCGCAAGCAGGGCGGGCTGACGCCGCGGGAGATAATGAAATGTAAGAAATTGGCAAAAAAGATATGTTGAGCGTTAAGAATTTACATGCGTCGGTCGACGGCAAGGAGATTTTGCGGGGCATCGACTTCGAGGTCAAGGCCGGCGAGGTGCATGCCATCATGGGGCCTAACGGTTCGGGTAAGTCTACTTTGGCGTCGGTGTTGGCCGGAAACGAGAAGTTTACCGTCACGGAAGGTTCCGCTACTTTCTTGGGGCAGGATTTGCTGGCTATGTCCATCGAGGATCGTGCCCGTGCAGGATTGTTCCTCGGGTTTCAGTATCCCGTCGAGATTCCCGGCGTCACCATGGCCAATTTCATGAAGCTGGCCGTCAACGAGCAGCGCAAGTTCCGCGGCCAGGAGCCTTTGTCCGCCGCCGAGTTCCTCAAGCTCATGCGAGAGAAAAGCGCAGTTGTCGAGTTGGATGCCAAGCTCACCTCGCGCGCCGTCAACGAGGGGTTCTCGGGCGGCGAGAAGAAGAAGAACGAGATTTTCCAGATGGCCATGCTCGACCCCAAGCTGGCCATCCTCGACGAGACCGATTCGGGGCTCGACATCGACGCCCTGCGTATCGTCGCTACGGGCGTCACCAAGTTGCATACGCCGCAGAACGCCACGGTGGTCATCACCCATTATCAGCGGCTGTTGGATTATATCGTCCCCGACGTGGTGCATGTCCTCTATAAGGGCCGCATTATCCACTCAGGCGACAAGACGTTGGCCCTCAAGCTCGAAAAGGAGGGTTACGACTGGTTGATAAACGAGTATAAGGAGTAATGGCCGCCCTTACCGATATTCTCAGCGGGTTCCGGTCCGTCGGGAGCGAACGGCTCCGCATCGGGGACGATTCCGACGCAGTGCAGCCTTTCGTCGCCGTCGATTCCGCGAAGTTGCGCGTCGAGGTCGCTGCCGGGGTTTCGGCGCGGCTTGTCGTCGTGCACGAAAAGCCGTTGGCTTCGTCGCTCTCTTTCCTGTTGGAGCGCGGGGCGCAGTTGGAGGTCACCGAGGTCTTTCTGGGCGAGGCTTTCGCCGAGGTCCGGACGGTCCAGGCGGCCGACAGTTCGTGTTGCCTGACAGCCGTACAGCTGGCCGGCGCCAACGTTTCCTATCGGATAGACCTCGACGGTGCGCATGCCGCCAGCAGGGTGGGCGGGCTTTTTCTCGCCGCCGAGAGCGAGCATTGCGTCATGGAGCTGCGCACGGCGCACAACGTGCCGGACTGCACGAGCGATTCGCTCATGAAGGGTATCGCAGGCGGCAATGCCGTCGGCGAGTTCCGGGGGCTGGTCTACGTTGCTCCCGATGCCCAGCGGACCGATGCCCGCCAGCAGAGCCGTAACATCCTGTTGAGCGAAACGGCCCGCATCGATGCCAAGCCCCAGCTTGAAATCTATGCCGACGACGTCAAGTGTTCGCACGGCGCCACGGTGGGGCAAATGGATGCCGAAGCCATTCTCTACATGCGGCAGCGCGGATTGAGCCTGGCGCAGGCCCGGCGGTTGCAGATAGAGGGTTTCGCAGGCGACGTCGTGCGCCGTTGCGGAATCGGCGAGTTGGGCGAGGCGCTCATGGAGGCCGTCGCCCGTAAAATGGAAACCATGTAGCCATGTTCAGCGTCGACGACATACGCCGGGAGTTCCCGGTGCTCGGCCGCGAGGTCTACGGCAAGCCGCTCGTCTATCTGGACAGCGGCGCGACGGCGCAGAAGCCGTTGCAGGTGCTTGACACCGTCGACCGGCTCATGCGGGAACAGAACGCCAACATCCACCGCGGCGTACATTTCCTTTCGGAGGAGATGACCGAGTTCTACGAGGGTGCCCGCGCCCGCATTGCAGGGTGGCTCGGTGCCGCCGAGAAGGAGGAAATCATCTTCACTTCGGGTGCCACCGCGTCGCTCAATACCGTGGCTTACGCATGGGGCGACAAGTTCGTCGGGCCGGGCGACAACATCGTCGTCAGCGAGTTGGAGCACCATTCCAACATCGTTCCGTGGCAGTTGCTCGCCGAGCGCAAGGGGGCCGAAATCCGGGTCCTGCCGTTCGACGACGAGGGTGCGTTAAGAACCGACCTCCTGCCGTCGCTTATCGACGGCCGAACCCGCGCCGTCGCCGTTACGCAGGCATCCAACACGTTGGGCACCCGGCCCGACCTGCGGCCCGTGGTCGACGCGGCGCACGCCGCCGGGGCTATCGTCGTGGTCGACGGGTGCCAGGGGGCCGTCCACGGCGGGGTCGACGTCCGGGCGCTGGACTGCGATTTCTATGCTTTTTCCGGCCACAAGCTCTACGGACCTACCGGCATCGGCGTGCTCTACGGCAAGCGGGCCCTGCTCGAATCCATGCCCCCGTTCATGGGGGGCGGCGACATGGTCGACCGGGTGACTTTCGCCCGCACCACGTTCGCTCCCGTGCCGCTCAAGTTCGAGGCCGGCACGGCCAATTTCATCGGCGCCATCGGGTTGGGCGAGGCCGTGGCGTTCATGCAGCGGTTCGACCCGGCCGAAATCGAAGCCCACGAAAGCGCCTTGTTGCGACACGCCGAAGCGCGCCTGCGCGAAATCGACGGTCTGCGTATCTACGGCAGCGCGCCCGGCAAATGCGCCATCGTCTCGTTCAACGTCGAGGGGGTGCATCCCTACGACATGGGGATGATCCTCGACAAGCTCGGCATCGCCGTGCGCACGGGCCAGCATTGCGCCGAGCCCGTCATGGACCATTTCGGCGTCACCGGCATGTGCCGCGCGTCGTTGGCCCTCTACAACACTCTCGCCGAAGTCGATGCCTTGGCCGACGGGGTGCGGCGCGCCGTGCGGATGCTGCGCTGACCCGATATACCTTATATATAATAAAGGAAGAATCCCCTATGTTTATCGTTCTCGAAGGTCTGGACGGCGCCGGCAAGTCGACGCAGATAGCTCTTTTGCGCGACTTTTTCGCACGGCAGGGCGTCGAAAGCGCCTATATCCATTTCCCGCGTTTCGACGCGCCCGTCTACGGCGAGCTGATAGCCCGTTTTCTGCGGGGCGAGTTCGGTAGCGCCGGGCAGGTCGATCCTTATCTGGTGGCGCTGCTCTTCGCGGGCGACCGGGCCGATGCCGCGCCGCAGATTCGGGAGTGGATCGCCGCGGGCAAGGCCGTTATTCTCGACCGTTACGTCTTCTCGAACGTGGGGTACCAGTGCGCCAAGCTGCCTCAGGGCGACGGGCGCCGTCGGCTGGCCCGATGGATTCTCGACCTTGAGTTCGGGCGCAATGCCCTGCCGCGCCCCGATTTGTCGCTCTTTCTCGACGTTCCGTTCGCCTTTACCGAGCGCAAGCTCACCGCCGTGCGCGAGGGCGACGACCGCAGTTATTTGCAGGGTGCCGACGACATCCACGAGGCGTCGCTCGCCTTGCAGCGCAGCGTCCGCGAGGTCTATCTCGACGTCGCCGCTTCCGACCCCGCCTTGCAGGTCGTCGATTGCAGCGATGCGTGCGGCGGCATGGCCGCGCCCGGGACGATTTTCGCCCGGATATGCGATTTGTTGAACCCTCTGCTCCACGCCGATGCGAAGTAACCGGATTTTCAAGTTGTTCGCCCATGTGTGCCGGCTGGTGCTGGCTTGCACTTTCATCTTCTCGGGTTTCACCAAGGTGATCGACCCATGGGGCACCTCGCTAAAGGTCAACGAGTATCTATCCATCTACGGGTTGGAGCAGCTGCAGGGGGCCAGCATGGCCTTTTCCATCTGGTTGTGCGGCGCCGAGCTGATGATGGGCTGCATGTTGCTTTTCAAGGTGCGCATCCGGCTGATTTCGATTTTCGCCTTGTTGTCGATGTCGTTCTTCACCGTGCTCACCCTGCTCAGCGCGACGCTCATTCCCGTCGAGGATTGCGGGTGTTTCGGCGAGGCCGTCAAGCTCACGCCGTGGCAGACTTTCTTCAAGAACCTGCTTCTCCTGCCTTTGGCGCTGGTCGTCTGGTGGCGTTACAGGCCCGACAAGGTTTTCGCATTCAACGCCGTCGAGATCGCGTTGACTTGTTCGTTCTTCATCATGTCCATGTATTTGGGCTATTATTGTTATCGGCATCTGCCGCTCATCGACTTTCTGCCCTACAAGGTCGGGGTCAACATCCGCGAAGCGATGCAGGCCGCCGAGGCCGAGACCGACGCGGCGGAGACCGTGCTCGTCTATCGCAACCTCCGTTCGGGCAAGGTGCGCGAGTTTTCGCTCGACGATACCGAGTGGCAGAACGGCGGCGAGTGGGAGTGGGTCGACACCCGTACTTCGGGCGGCTTCTCTTCCGTGCGGCTGATTATCGGCGAGTTCGCCTTGCACGATGCCGACGGCGATGCCACGGAGCAGGTCCTTTCCACGCCCGGGCGGCTTTATATGTTGTGCGTCACGCGTTTCGACCGCCTTTCGCGGCGCTGCGCACGGCGCATGGAGGCGTTGGCCGCCGCTGCTGCCGTCGAGGGGGCCCAGGTCGTCTGCCTGACGCCCGATCCGCTTTACGGCCGGAAGTGGCATGCGTTCGGCGGGCAGCAGGTGCGCTGTTACAACATCGACGCTTCGACCATGAAAACCATGCTTCGGGCCAACAACGGGTTGGTCGTCCTCGACGACGGAACCATCTCGGCTAAAATGAATTGTCGGGATATTCGTCCGTAGGGGCCGCCGGGTGCGTGTGGTATGAAAGTTGACTTCCGCAGGGGAAGTCAGCTTTTTTCGTATGCGTATTTTCCCCGTTTTGTTTCTCTTGTTGGTTTCGGCCGGATGCGGCCGTCGGTCGGCCGTTCCCGCCGCGGCCGTGCGTCCGGTCAAGGTCGCCGAGGCTTCCGGCGCCGGGTTTCTGCGTAAGGATTTCGCAGGGATGGCCACGCCCGACGATGCAGTGACCCTCGCTTTCAAGCTCTCGGGCCAGCTCACGGAGTTGCCCGTGGCGCAGGGCGAGCGGGTGCGGCGGGGTGCTTTGCTGGCCGAGCTCGACCCCCGCGACGTCGAGTTGCAGGTGTCGGCCACCCGTTCCGCGTTCGAGGAGGCCCGTTCGCAGCAGCAGCGCATGGAGCGGCTGCTGGCCCACGAGGCCGTTTCGCGGCAGGATGCCGAGGCGGCCCGCACCCGTTTCGCGCAGGCCCGGGCGGCTTACAACAATGCGCTCGACCTGCTCAAGGACACCAAGCTCAAGGCTCCTTTCGCGGGCGTCATCGAGGACACTTACGTCGACAATTACGAGCGGGTGCAGGCCGGGCAGGCCATTCTCCGGTTGGTCGATCCGCATACCACCACCGTCAAGTTCACCATGCCCGAGCGCGGGCTCGCCGCGCTGGCCGATTCCTCGACCCGTTTCGAGGTCGTGTTCGACAACTTCCGCGGCATCCGCTTCGCCGCCCGGCTCAAGGATTACGCCCGCACTTCGTCCGATGCGTCGGGTTTTCCCGTTTCGCTCACGTTGAGCGGGACCGATACGCTCCGTTACGACATTTCGCCCGGCATGTCGTGCACCGTCACCATGTTTTCGGCCGACCCCGTGCCCGACGCCGTGTCGGTTCCCCTGTCGGCCATCTATGCCCCTACCGAGGGCGGCACTTACGTGTGGGTCGTCGGGCCCGACAGCCGGGTCGAGCGACGGACGGTCACGCTCGGCGAGTTGTTCGGCAGCGACCGCGTTGTCATCGACAGCGGGGTGGTTCCGGGCGAAACGGTCGTCACGGCTGGGGTGTATCAGCTGCATGCCGGCGACGAGGTGCGGATTCTGAAATGATACGGCCATGACCCTCCCCGAATATTCGCTGCGTTATCCGAAAGTCGTCTGGTTCTTTCTGCTTGTGCTGTTGGCGGGCGGTGTCGCCGGGTTCTTCACGTTGGGCAAGAAGGAGGATTCGGTTTTCGTCATCAAAAGCGCGTCGCTCGTCTGCTCCTATCCCGGGGCCGACCCGCTGGAGGTCGAATCGCTCATCACCGAGCCCATCGAGCGCGAGGTGCAGTCGATGCGCCGCGTCCACAAGGTCACTTCCGAATCCTATTACGGGCTCTCGAAGATTCTCGTCGAGCTCGATCCCGCCACTTCCGCGCGCGAGATTCCCCAGCTTTGGGACGAGCTGCGCCGCAAGGTGCTCAACGTCCAGCCGCGTCTGCCCGCCGGGGCTTCGCCCATCACCGTGGCCGACGATTTCGGCGATGTCTACGGCATCTATTACGCCCTCTTGGTCGACGAGGGGTTCACGTGGAGCGAGCTGCGCGAGCAGGCGCAGCGGCTCAAAACCTTGCTCGTCACCGTCGACGGCGTGCAGAAAGTCGCTCTGTTCGGCGAGCAGAAGCCCGTCGTCAACGTCTATGTCGGATTGGCGTCGTTGGCCAATTTCTCCATCCGGCCCGAGACCATCGTCTCCACCATCCGCCAGCAGAACGCCGTGGTCGGCAGCGGCGAGAAGCAGGCCGGAGCGCTCGAAATCCGCATCATCGAGGAGGGTTCCTACCGCAGTCTCGACGACATCGCCGACCAGCTCCTGATTTCTTCTTCGGGCAAGCAGTATCGGTTGGGCGACGTCGCGCGCGTGGAGCGGGGCTACGCCGAGCCGCCGCAGACCCTCATGCGCGTCAACGGCCGCCGGGCCATCGGCATCGGCATTTCGACCGATGCGCAGGCCGATGTCGTGAAGACCGGCGACCGCATCGGCCGTGTCCTCGACGCCGAGACGGCCCGGATGCCCGTGGGTATGGAGCTCACCGTTCTCTATCCCGAGAACCGCATCGCCCGTGAGGCCAATACGACGTTTCTTATCAATCTGGCCGAATCGGTCGCCATCGTCATCGCCATCATCATGCTCGTCATGGGGTTCCGCGCCGGGGTGCTGATCGGCAGTTCGCTGCTCTTTTCTATCGGCGGAACGCTGCTTCTGATGCAGTTTCTCGGCGAGGGGCTCAACCGTACTTCGCTGGCCGGGTTCATCATCGCCATGGGCATGCTGGTCGACAACGCCATCGTCGTCACCGACAACGCCCAGCAGGCGATGCTTCGGGGTGTCGAGCGCAGCCGCGCCATGATCGACGCCGCCATCGCTCCCCGCTGGAGTTTGCTGGGGGCTACCTTGATTGCTATCTTCTCGTTCCTGCCCCTCTACCTTGCTCCGTCGTCCGTCGCCGAAATCGTCAAGCCGCTTTTCGTCGTGCTGGCCTTGTCGCTGTTGCTCAGCTGGGTGCTCGCGTTGACGCAAACCCCGCTGTTCGGCAATTTCATGCTGCGGGTCAAGCCCCGCGAGGGCAATCCCTGCGACAGCCGTTTTTACCGGGCGTTCGACCGGCTGCTGGGGCTGCTGCTGCGCTGGCGCTGGGGCGTCATCGTCGGGGTGGTCGCTCTTTTCGTCGTGTCGCTCGTGGTCATGGGGCTTATGCCGCAGAACTTCTTCCCCGCGCTCGACAAACCTTATTTCCGGGCCGACGTCTTGCTGCCCGAGGGGTTCGGCATCCGCGAGACCGAGCGCAGCCTGCTGCGGATGGAGCGGTGGCTCCGCGAGCAGCCCGAGGTGAAGAACGTCTCGATGACCATGGGTTCCACTCCGCCGCGCTACTATCTTGCCAGCAGCGCCGTTTCGCTCCGTCCCAACTTCGGCAATATCCTCGTGGAGCTGCACGACAAGAAGCAGACGGCCGCCGTCGAGGAGCGTTTCGACGCTTATGTCTCGGCGGAGTTTCCCGATGTCTGGCTCCGGTCGTCGCTCTTCAAGCTCTCGCCCGTGCCCGATGCCGCCATCGAGTTCGGGTTCATCGGCAACGACATCGACACGCTCTGCCGTCTGACCGCCGAGGCCGGGCGAATCATGTGGCATACGCCGGGAGCCGTGCGTATCCGCAACAGTTGGGGCAACCGCCAGCCCGCCTGGATGCCCGTCTATTCGCAGATGAAGGGGCAGCGCATCGGCATCGGCCGCAGCCAAATGGCGCAGGGAATCACCATCGCCACCCAGGGTTATACGCTCGGCGAGTACCGCGAGGGCGACCTGTTCATGCCCATCCTGCTCAAGGACGAGAACATCGGTGCCTACAACCTCACCAACTTGCAGGCCCTGCCTATTTTCAACCCCTCCGGGCGCGTCTTTTCGCTCGGGCAGGCCGTCGAGGATTTCCGTTTCGGGTTCCGCCAGGGGGTCATCAGACGCTTCGACCGCCAGCGTGTCATGAAAGCGCAGTGCGACCCCGGACGCGGGGTCAATACCATGCGGCTGTTCGCCGCCCTGCGCGATTCCGTCGCCCGGCAGGTGGTGCTGCCCGAGGGTTATTCGATGAAAGTTTTCGGCGAGCAGGAGAGCCAGCAGGAGTCCAACGAAGCGCTGGCCCGGTACATGCCCTTGACTTTGGTGCTGATTCTCATCGTGCTGCTGCTGTTGTTCCGCAATTACCGTGAGCCGGCGGTCATCCTGTTGATGATTCCCCTTATCTTCATCGGGGTCGTGCTCGGGCTGGCTGTTTCGGGCAAGGTCTTCAACTTCTTTTCGTTGCTCGGCCTGCTCGGGCTCGTGGGTATGAATATCAAGAACGCCGTGGTCCTCGTCGAGCAGATCGGTGTGCTGCGAAGCGGCGGGGCCACGCCTTACGATGCGGTCGTATCGGCCGCCCGCAGCCGTATCGTTCCGGTCGCCATGGCTTCGGGCACCACCATTCTGGGCATGCTGCCCTTGCTGTTCGATTCCATGTTCGGCGCCATGGCCGCCACCATCATGGGCGGGCTTTTCGTGGCTACGCTTCTGACCGTCTGCGTGCTGCCCGTCGTCTACGCTGTGTTCTACAACATTCGCCAGTCATGAAACGTTTGCTTTTCCTTTTCGGGGCATGCCTTTCGTCGCCCCTCGCTGCCCAAACCCCGCTCGACGATTACCGGCAGACCGTTGTCGATTATAGCTGGCAGCTCAAGGCCGCCGCGGCCCGGAGCGAAGCGGCCGTTCAGACGCTCGGGCAGGCGCGCACGGGTTATCTGCCGCGGCTGGCCATGGAGGGGAGTTTCTCCGCCAACGTGCACCATTACGACGGCGTGGAACATTGGACGTTCAGTCTTTTGCCGCAGTTGGTGCAGACCGTCTACGGCGGCGGTTCGGTCAGGGCCGGGGTCGACTATGCCGCGGCGGGTTACGATGCGGCGCTCTGCGACGAGGAGTTTTCGCGGCTGCAGGTGCTCTATGCGGCCGATTACGCTTACTGGAACCTCTCGGCGCTCAATCTCTACGCCGCCGCCATGCGGCAGTATGTTGCGCTGATCGTCTCGCTCAAGGAGGTTGTCGACTGGCGTTTCAAGGAGGGATATATCGCCAAGGGCGATGTGCTGATGACCGATGCACGGTTGAGCGAAGCCCGTTATCAGTTGGTCACGGCCGAGCAGCGCGCCGAGGTGGCGCTGCACAATTTCAATATTTTGCGGGGTGCCGCTGCGGCCGACAGCGTGCGGTTGGCCGACAGCATCCGCGATTCGCTTCCGCTTCCGCAGCGGGTGCCTTTCGGCGAGGCGCTTTCGCTGCGGCCCGATTATGCCGCCGCCGCGTTCAGGGCGGCGCAGGCCGAGGCCGGGGTGCGGGTCGCACGGGCGCCTTTCAATCCGCAGATAAGCGTCGGGCTGGGCGGGTCGTGGAAGCCTTATACGCCCAACCGCACCGGCGCTACCGTGGTCGACGGTTCGGTTTTCGTCAATCTTTCGGTGCCGATCTTCCATGGCGGCGAGCGGCGCAGGGCCATGGGTGCCGCGCGGGCCCGGCAGCTCGAAAGCGAGTGGAACGCCGCGCAGATTCGCGACGACATCGAGCGCGAGGAGATGAACGGGTGGACGGCCATCGTCCAAAGCCGCGCGCAGGTCGATGCGTCGGAACGGAGCCTGCGCATTGCCGCCGAGAACCTCGAAATCAGCACCTATTCCTACCGCGAGGGGCTGGTTACGATTCTCGACGTCCTGCAGGCGCAGCTCAGCTGGATTCAGCTCTATACCAACGACCTCACGGCGCGTTACAATTACGCCCTCGCCATTTCCGATTATCGGCGCATCACCGCGGCCGAATAGCGTCGCTGTCCCGTGAGGCCGTCGGGCCGGGGTTATCTTGCCGGTTCCGGTTCGGTGCTCACGATGGCCGTTTCGTGCGATACGGGGGCTATGCGGCGGAGCATCTGCGTCAGTCCGCAGTATTTGTCGTGCGTGAGCGCAATGGCCCGGCTCGCTTTTTCCTGGTCGTCGCCCGTGGCGCATTCGACGTTGTAGACTACATGGAACGAGCGGAACATGCTTTCGGGCAGCACTTCGTCGGTGTTCAGGTCGCCCGAGTAGCTTATTTCCAGTCCCTTGGGTTTCATGTGCATCTTTTCCATCAGGTGCATCGCTGTGCGGCCCGAGCATTGCGCCGCCGCATGGAGCAGCAGTTCCTTGGGGTTCATCTCGTCGCATTGCGGCCCGTCGATGGCCCGGAATTTCCCTTCTTCGGTCAGTCGTACCGTTACTTTTTCAATCATTTTCTTTCGTTTTTTAGTGGTGCGTTTTCCTGCACCGGGCAAATTCCGTTCCCGGAAGGCCGGACAAACAGGTAAAATATTTATCTTTGTACCCGGTTAACTGCTGCTTCGGCGGGCGGTTTCCGGTCGCGGCGGCTTTTGCCCCTGCGGACCCGGATGCCCGCACCGCACGGGCGGCTCATTTGGTTACGGTTCCTATGCGAAAATTTCTTTTGCTGCTGGCTTTTTCGGCGTGCGGTTTCTCCGGCGCCGCGGCCGCACCCGGTTCTCCGCGTGAGTTCATCGTCCGCGGGCACGAGTTGTTCGATCTGGGGCGGTGGAGCGAGGCGCGGCACGAATATTTGACTGCGCGCGACGCTCTGCGTCCCGGGCAGCGGGGCGATGCCGAGGAGATCGACTTCTTCCTGGCCGCCTGCGCCGTCGAGTTGGGCAGCGACGATGCCGAGGGGGCTTTGATGCGCTTTGCGGCCGAGTATCCCCGTTCCGTCTTCAACAACAACGTCCATTTCGCGCTCGGGTCGTTCTATTGCGCCAAGGGCGAAACCCTCTTGGCCCGCGAGGCTTTCCGCAAGACCGATTACAAGGCGCTGAGCGCTTCGCGGCGCGAGCAGTTCGACATCCGCATGGGGTGCGTCGAGTTCGCCGACGGCAATTACGATTTGGCTTACGGTCATTTCGACCGCATCGGTCCGCGCAGCCGGTACTTCGACCACGCACTTTATTACAAGGCTTATATCGACTACGCCTGCGAGCGTTCGGGACGTGCCAAGAAGGGCTTTTTGCAGTTGGAGCAGAGCGACGCCTACCGCGAGCTGATTCCTTATTACCTGCTTCAGATCGAGTTCCGCGAGGGGAATTACCAGTATGTCGTCGGGCGGGGCGAGGAGTTGGCACGGCGTTCCGTGCCCGAGCGGCGGGCGGAGTTGGAGCGCATCATCGCCGAGTCGTGGTTCCGGCTCGAAGATTATTCGCAGGCCATCGCGCACCTCGAATTGCTCCGTCAGTCGGGCGGCGAGTTCGACCGCGAAGCCAATTATCTCATGGGTTTTTCGCTCTACCGTACCACCCGTTATCCCGAGGCCGCTGAGTGGTTGCGCAAGGCGTGCGGCCCCGAGGACGCGCTCACGCAGAATGCGTCGTACCATCTGGCCGACTGTTATCTGCGGGCCGGCGACAAGCAGAGTGCCATGCAGTCGTTCGCCATGGCCAACGACGAGCGGTTCAACGCCGTCATCGCCGAGGACGCCTTGTTCAATTACGCCAAGTTGCAGTACGAGTTGGGCGGCGGGGCTTTCAACGGCGCCATCAACATGCTCACCAAATATGTCGAGCGGCATCCCTCGTCGGCCCGTGCCAACGAAGCGCGGACGCTGCTGATAGCCGCCTATTACAATTCGCGCGATTACGATGCGGCTTACAATGCCATCAAGGCTTCGCCTGCGGGCGATTCCGAGGTGCGGACCGCCTTGCAGAAAATCGCTTACTTCCGTGGGCTGAAGGCTTACGCCGACGGGAATCTGACCGAGGCACAGCGTTGTCTCGAGGAGTCGGCGGCCGTGGGTGTCAGTTCCAAATATACCGCGCTCAACAACTTCTGGCAGGGTGAAATCGCCTTTGCCCGGGGCGACAAGGCGGTAGCTGCCGCCAAGTACAACGCCTATCTCAAGCGCGCTCCGCAGTCCGGCCGGGAGTATGCTTTCGCGTGGTACAACCTCGGTTACTGCGCTTTTTCGCGCGGGCAGCTCTCGTCCGCTGGCGAGGCGTTCGCCAAGTTCCTCCGTTTCCATAAGGCCCGGGACCGTTACCGGGCCGATGCCCACAACCGCCAGGGCGATATTTGTTATGCCGAGCGGTTGTTCGAGGCTGCGGTCGAGGAGTACGAAAAGGCCATCGCCATCAATACCGCGCCCGAGAAGCATTATGCCGCCTACAAGCGCGCCATTACGTTCGGTTTGCAGGGGCTCACGGACCAGAAGCTCCGGGCGCTCCGGCAGATTGCCGACGCCCGAACGGGCGAGTATGCCGATGCCGCTTCCTGCGAGTTGGGCCGTTCCTACATCGTCATGGAGCGTTACGCCGAGGGGGCCCGGCAGCTCGAAAAGTTCCTCGCCGATTATCCCGCTTCGCCCCATCGCGTGCAGGCTTGTTCCGACCTCGGGCTCGCTTACCTCAATCTGGGCGACCGTAAGAAGTCGCTGCACTTCTACGAGTTGGTCGTCACGTCGGCGCCCCATTCTCCCGAGGCCCGCGAGGCTCTGCGGGGTATCCGCGAGATTTACGTTTCCGAGGGCGATGTCGACGGTTATTTCAAGTATGCCGCCGAGGCGGGTATGGAGAGCGACGTGACTTCCATTTCGCGCGATTCGCTTTCGTTCGCCGCCGCGCAGAAGCTCTATCTGACCAACCGCCACGAGGTCGCCGCCCGTTCGCTGCGCAGTTATGTGCGCAGTTATCCCAAGGGCAGTTACCGGGCCGATGCCCTTTACTATCTGAGCGATTGTTACCTCCGGCTCGGTCAGCGCAAGGAGGCCATAAGTTCCCTTTCGGAGTTGGCCGCTCTGGGTACCAACAAGTATAGCGTCACCGTGTTGGAGCGCCTTTCCGAGATGACTTGGGCCGACCGTCAGTACGACAAGGCCGCCACGGCCTATCGCAAGCTCTACGACGTCGCGCCCACGGCCGCTGACCGGCAGAAAGCCATGACCGGTTACGTCCGGGCTACAGTCGCTCTCGGCGATCCCGCCAAAATCGCCGACATGGCGGCCGACGTCTGCGCCCGTTCCGATGCCGGAGCCGTGGCCTTGCGCGAAGCGCGTTTCGCGTGGGCCGAGCAGTTGCGGACCGACAAGCGGCGCGACGAGGCTGCGAAGCTCTACAAGACGCTTTCCGCCGACGTTCAGACCCGCGAGGGGTCGGCCGCGGCTTATTATCTGATCGAGGATACTTTCGCCGCAGGCGACATGGACCGGGCCGAGAAGGAGATTTTCGCCTTTTCCGAGCGTGAGCCGCAGGCTTACTGGCTCGCCAAGGCTTATATCCTGTTGGGCGACGTCTACGCCCGGCGCGGCGACGACTTCCAGGCCCGCGCTACCTGGCAGAGCGTGGCCGACGGTTATTCGCCTGCCGACGACGGCGTGGTGGCCGAAGCCAGGGCCCGGATTCAAAAAATGAACTGACCATGAAAAAATGCTTCATAGCCGCCGCCTGCATCGCGGCTTCGCTCGGGACTGCTTCGGCGCAGGTCGAAAAGGTGGTCGAGGTGACCAAGACTTACGTGCCCGGGTTGCAGAGCGCCGTCAAGCTCCCGGTCCAGCCCGACATGACCGATACGGTGCTCATGTATCCCGACATCGACTATTCCATCGCGCCGCTGTCCATCGAGACTTCGTTCCGCACGCGGCCCATCCGCCCCGCTTCGGTCACTTATTGGGAGTTCAACCGTCCGCGGAGGTGCTACCTCAAGGCCGGGGCGGGGTACCCGCTCAATTCCGAGCTCGATTTCTACGTTTCGTCGCAGAACCACGATACCGGTTACGCGTTGGGTTATCTCAACCATGCGGGGCGTTATGCCAACATCCGCAACGATTTCGGTTCGGTCTGGAATTCCATCCGCATGACCAACCGCGTCGGTGCTGCCGCAGGGTATTATGTCGGCAAGCATGTTTTCGAGGGCGAGCTCTCCTATGAGAACCGTTTGTTCCATCGCTATGGCCGTCACATCCCCGTCGGCGTGGCTTTCACGGACCTGCCGTCGGCCGGGGCGGTCGTCGATTACGGCGATGCCGACCTCAAGCTGCGTATCGGCGACGATTTTCTCGATTTGAGCCGGTTCAATTTCGAGGTCGCGCTCGCAGGGGGTATCTTCTTCGATCATTCGGACGTCGCCCGGCGGGCCAGCCAGAATCATCTCGGGGCTTCGGGACGTTTGGCTCGGGCATTCGGCAAGCATTGGTTTTCGCTCACGGCCGGGTACGACCGTTTCGACGGGCGCAAGAATCTGAAAGGCGAGCGGCAGCAGCAGATTCAGGCCGGGGTGCGTTATGGCCACGACGGCGAGGTGCTGCGGCTGGAGGTCGGCGCCGATTACTACCACGACAACAAGAAAGGGGCGGAGAATCAGAACTATATCCTGCCTTTCGCACGCGTTCATTTCACCCTCGGGGCCCGCGAGTTCAAGCCTTTTGTCGAGGCCGACGGCAAGGTTCGCGAGAACAGTTTCCGTTCGCTCACGCGGCAGAACCCCTACGTCGCAGGCGGGGTGCAGACCGACGACGGGCGGGGGCTTTGGCTCGACAAAAGTTCGGTCGACTACAACGCGCGGCTCGGTTTGGGCGGTACGCTTTGGCGCAACCGCTTCGATTACCGCGTCTATGTCGGTTTTTCCATCCGCGACCACCATGTTTATTGGTACGGCGAGTTGGCCGCTGACCGCCAGAAGGAGGGCTTTTCGGGGGCCTTGATGCCCGTCCAGTCGCGGCAGACCGTCTCTTCGCTGCACGGCGAAATCATCTATCGGCCCGTCAGTCAGATGCGCATCGACCTCGGCGTGCACGGGTTCATCTATAACGACGAGCCTTTGCGGTTCGACGGCCGGCGCATCGGGCTCGGCAACGGCGAGCCGCAGTTCCGGGCAGACGGAGCCGTGAGGTACCAGGGGCGGAAGATCGCTTTCGGAATCCGAGCCCTCGCCGAGAGCAAACGGCTGTGGACCATGTTCATTTCCCGCAACGGCGAGCATTCGGCCGGGCGTTACGTCGTGCCGTTCGCCGTCGACCTCGGGGCCGATTTCGAGTGGAAGATTTCGGGCCGCGTCGCCGTCTTCGTCGAGGGCCGTAATTTGCTCGACCGCAAGCTCTACGAATATCCTTGGTATCCCGAGTACCGCGTCAATTTCACCGCAGGGGCCAAGGTCGTATTTTAGCCCGCTTCCTTATAGCGTCAAAGGCGGAATTCCCGAGGGAATTCCGCCTTTGCGTATGGGCATGAAAAAAGGGTGAGCTACTTATATCGCACCGCTGCGACCGCATACCCTTGCTCGATTCCTCGCCTGGGGGATTCTGCAGGAGCTGGTCGTATAAGACTCACCCGACCGCAAAAGTAGGAAAATTTTATATCTTTGCAAAAAATCCGCGGACAATGCGTAAAAAAATCTTTTTCATCCTGGCGGCTTGCGGCGCGGCGGTTCTGCTCGCCGGGGCGGTCGTCTTCTTCCAGTTCAAGGGCAACGCCGTGCGCGCCGAAAGCGAGCTCTTCGTCAGTGCGCAGGCCGATTACGGGCAGCTTGCCGATTCGCTGATGCCCCGTATCAGGCACCGCGCCGCGTTCAGGTTCTACGCCCGCCGAATCGGTTTGGCCGACAGCTTCAAGCCGGGTCATTACGTCCTCAGCCGCGGTATGAACGTCATCCGTATCGCCCGCATGCTCAAGCTCGGGTTGGAAACTCCCGTCCGGGTCACCATCAACAACGTGCGCACTCCCGCCCAGCTGGCTCAGAAGCTCTCCCGTCAGCTCGACGCCGATTCCGCCGCCTTGATGCAGGTTTTCACTTCTCCCGAGCAGGCCGCCAAGGTCGGTTTCGACAGCGTCACGTTCTTTTCCATGTTCATCCCCGATTCCTACGAGTTCTATTGGACCGTTTCGCCCGAAGAGTTCGTGCGCGGTATGAAGCGGGAGTACGAGCGCTTTTGGACACCCCGGCGCGATTCGCTACGCAGGCGCAGCGGGCTGAGCAGGCTGGAGGTCTTGACCTTGGCTTCCATCGTCTACGAGGAGACCCGGCAGTCCGACGAAATGCCCCGCGTCGCCGGGGTCTACGTCAACCGGCTCAACCGCGGGATTCCGCTCCAGGCCGATCCTACCGTCAAGTACGCCATGCAGGATTTCACTCTCCGGCGTATCCTCTACAAGCACCTCCGATTCCCCTCGCCTTACAATACCTATATTAATAGGGGCCTCCCGCCGTCGCCCATCTGCATGCCCGGCAAGAACGCCATCGACGCCGTGCTCAATTTCGAGAAGCACGATTTCATCTTCTTCTGCGCCCGGCCCGAGTTCGACGGTTACCACAATTTCGCCCGCACGTTCGACGAGCACATGAGGAACGCCCGTGCTTACAGCGCCGAGCTCAACCGGCGCAATATCAGGTGACCGGCGGTTCGGTCGACTGAAAAAGCCCGCCTGGAAAGGCGGGCTTTTCGGTTCGACCGCGGGCGGGCTTCTATTTCCGGACGGTGTCGGAATTTTGGTTGTAGGCTTTCGCCACACACTTCCATTCGCCGTCAATTTTCAGCAGCAGGAGATAGTCGGTGAAGTCGATGCGGCCTCCCCAGCCCTCTTCGAGCACGCGGACGACGGCGAGCGTCTCCTCGACGGCCACAACGTCGATGCGGGCCTTGAACTCCTCGCCGCCGCTGACGCTGTCGACGTTGCGGTAGAATTGTTCGATGGAGCCGCGTTCCAACGCTCCGTCGAGAAAGCCGAACAGCACGGCATCGTCGGTGAAGAGTTCGCGTGCATGGCTGCTGTCGCCCTCGGCCACGCTTCTGACAAATTTCATGGCGGCTGCCTCGACAGCCTCGTATTCCTGGATCGGATTGCGCATGGTGATTGTGTTTTTGGGGTTATACGGTCGCAAAGTTAACGGGTGCCGCCGACCGGTGCAAGTACCGAAAAATGATTCGGATACTGAAAAAATTATCGGTATACTTCCCGTATGGAGGAATATCATTATTTTTGTGTCGTAACCCGATTGAACGGCTATGTACGAAAGAAAAATACCCGTCGACCTGAGTTGTCCTCTGCGGCTGACCATGAGTCTGATCAATTCAAAATGGAAGTCGTGCATCCTCGATGAACTGCGGAACGGACCGATGCGCCCCAGCGAACTGCATAAAGTGCTGCCGGAAGCGGCGCCCCGTGTGTTGGACCTCCAGCTCAAAGAACTGGCGGAAGACGGTTTGGTCACGAAAACCATCTTCGCGGAACTTCCGCCGCGTTCGGAATATGCCATCACCGGGCTGGGGCGGTCGCTGCTGCCGATCATAGATGCCATGATTGCCTGGGGTGCGGAGAATCGGCTGCTGTTCAAACGGAAATTTGGGAAAACCGACTGACCGATAGGTTGTCATGTTTGCACCGGCGGGGCATTGTCGTGTTCGGCAGGCGGGCGGACGTTGCTGCAAAGCGTTTTATTTACCGATAGTTGCCCGTTTTTCGCCGTTTTTTACCTATATTTGTCGGCGATGCTTTGTAAAATCTACGGACAGAATCCTTCGGAGCGGGAATTGCAGCGGGTCGTCGGTGCGCTCGGCAGCGACGGCATCGTCATCTATCCCACCGACAGCGTCTACGCTTTCGGCTGTTCGTTGCGTTCGGTCAAGGCCATCGAGCGGCTGCGGCGGCTGAAGGGGAAGAACGAGTTCGCCCTCGTCTTCGCCGACCTCGCGCAGGTCGCCGAGTTCTGCCGCGTCGACAACGCCGCGTTCCGGATTTTGCGGCGCAATCTGCCCGGTCCCTTTACTTTCGTCTTGCCCGCTTCGTCGCGCGTGCCCGACAAGACGCTCGGCAGGCGCAAGACCATCGGCGTGCGGATTCCTGCCCATCCCGTCGCCCGGGCGGTCGTCGGGGCGTTGGGGTGCCCGTTGGTCACGGCTTCGGTCCGCGTGGACGACGAGGTCACGGAATACATGACCGACCCCGAGTTGCTCCACGAGCGTTTCGGCCGCGAGGTTTCGTTGGTCGTCGACGGCGGGGTGGGGGACCTCGTCCCGACTACGGTCGTCGATCTCTCGGACGGCGAGCCCGAAATCCTGCGCGAGGGCAAGGGCGAGTTGCAGTAGTGCATTTATGTAAATTCAGATATTCGACATGAAAAATTCTTTTTGGGGCGATGCCGCCCTTTACGGTGCTTTTCTCGGTTTGGCCGAAATCGGGTTCGTTACGTTGAACCTTGTTTGCCCTTTCAAGGGGCTCGGTCTGTTGCATTTCGTCGTCTTCGTCGCTTTGTTGGTGGTCTTCACCCGGCGTCGGGTCCGGCTTTACGCTTCGGAGGAGCTGGGTTACAGCTACGGCGAGTGCCTGTTGTATATTTTGTGCATGTCGCTTTTCGCCGGGGTGCTCGTAGGGGCTTATACGGCTCTCGCCGCCAATTTCTTCTTCCCCGAAAAGTACCAGGCTTTGGTCGACCAGTCGCTTTCCGTGCTCTCGCAGACCGGGGTTTATAGCACCGACATGCTCCGGCACATGCAGTCCATGATGCGGCGGATGATTTTCTCGCCGCTTTGGGTGCTCTTTTCCAATGTTTTCGGCTATGCTTTGAAGGGTACTTTCTTCGGGTTGTTCGTCGCGGCTTTCACCAAGCGCAATCCCTCCATGTTCGGTCCCGAGCACACTTCCGGCCATGAGTAATCCCGATATTTCGGTCGTCGTTCCTCTCTACAACGAGGAGCAGTCGCTGCCCGAGCTCGCCGCGTGGATCGACCGCGTGGCCCGCGACCACGGCCTTTCCTACGAAATTATCTTCGTCGACGACGGTTCGTCCGACGGTTCGTGGGACGTCATCGGACAGCTCCGGCAGCAGTTTCCCGCCGTCCGGGCCATCGGCTTCGCCCGCAATTACGGCAAGTCGGCCGCGCTCTTTTGCGGGTTCGAGGCCGCGCAGGGCGAGGTTGTCTTCACCATGGACGCCGATTTGCAGGATTCGCCCGACGAGATTCCCGCCATGCGGCGCATGATTCTCGACGAGGGCTACGACCTTGTCTCCGGGTGGAAAAAGAAGCGTTTCGACCCCGTCGGCAAGCGGTGGCCCAGCAAGTTCTTCAATTGGACCGCGCGCGTTGCGTCGGGTATCCGGCTCCACGATTTCAATTGCGGTCTCAAGGCTTACCGCCGCAAGGTCGTCAAGTCCATCGAGGTCTACGGTGAGATGCACCGTTTCATTCCCATCCTCGCCCGCAAGGCCGGGTTCCGCCGCATCGGCGAGAAGGTCGTCGAGCACCGTCCCCGCAAGTACGGGCAGTCCAAGTTCGGGCTCGAACGCATGCTCAAGGGTTACCTCGACCTCATCACCGTCTTGTTCATGTCCCATTTCGGGCGGTCGCCCATGTATTTCTTCGGCGGGCTCGGCACCCTCATGTTCCTTTTCGGCGGCGGCACTACCGTGTGGGTCATCGCCGCCAAGCTGTGGAAGCAGGCCCATGGTCTGCCGCTCCGGCCCGTCGCCGACCAGCCGCTGTTCTACCTCGCCATGTTGGCGGTAGTCCTCGGTGTCCAGCTCTTTTTGGCCGGGTTTCTGGGCGAGCTCATCAACCGCGGTTCTTCCGACCGCAACAAGTATCTGATCGATAAAAATATGTAGTTATGATACAGCGTATTCAGACCCTTTATCTGTTCGTCGTCTCGGCGCTCATGGCCGTCACGCTCTTCGTGCCGTTGGCTTGGTTCGCAGGCGATGCCGGGGAGTTCCGGCTCTGCGCCTTTGCGCTCCGCGAGGTCGGCGGCCAGGCCGTTCAGCCGACCCTCTACATGGGAGTGCTCCTCGCCGTTGCGTGTGCCTTGCCTTTGGTCACTCTCTTTTTGTTCCGGCGGCGGTTGCTTCAGTTCCGGCTGTGCGTCGCCGAGGCCGTCCTGCTGGTCGGGGCCGCCGTCATGGAGGGGGTCTACTATTTCCTCAGCTGGCGGGTCTTCTCCGGGCTGACATTCCATTTGCAGGGTGTCTATGTCTCCATCGCATTGCCCGTCGTCTGCCTTGTTTTCGTGTGGCTCGCCGCCCGCGCCATTTTGCACGACGAGTTGCTCGTCCGCGCTGCCGACCGCATCCGTTGAGGGGTGTTTTCTCCGTTTCGCACCGGTTCGTTTCCGCGAACCGGTGTTTTTTTGCCCGTCCGGTCCTTTTCCGATATAAAAAAGGTGGCAGGAACTTTGTTCCTAAATAAAAAAAAATTATCTTTGGGGTAGTTTTCTCAGGCCGGGTGCCGAGCTCCGTTTTCGGGTGCTTTGCCAGGGCCGGAAAACCTATATGAATGTGAACAATATTGTTATTATGTAATGGTATTGGTCGTGTGAACGGAATCCTCAAATTGTTTTATTAAAAATTGCGTGTTTATGAAAAATTTTAATTTCTGGCGTTCGCTGTTTTTCGCAGCGTTGGCAGTTGTCGGGTTCGCCGCCTGTTCGGACGACGATGACAACGGCGGAAACAACAATGGCGAAGCTTCGCTTACGGTCAACGGCAAGCAGTCCACGACTATCGGCGTAAAGGCTGCTGCCGGCGATACCGAGGCTGTCGAGGTCGTTTCGTCCAATCCGTGGACTCTCGCTTTCGAGACCGAGCAGGATTGGTGCGTGCCCAGCGTTACGGCTGCCAAGGGCGGTACTTCGTCGCTCAAGTTCACGGTCACCGCTTTGCCCGAGGGCGTCGAGGAGCGTTCCGCTACGGCTATCCTTTCGTCTAACGGCGAGATTCTCGGCGTGCCTTATACGGTTAAGGCAACAATCATCATCCAGCAGTCACCGAGTGGTCAGGCGCCTGTTCTGATTTACAAGGAGACATTTGGTACGGATAAAGTCGGGTCCAATACCGATGTCGATAAGTATACGAAATGGAACAAGACGGGCGAAGGTGCCGCAGATGTCACCTACACCGGTTCAAAAACTTCCGTTCGTGATTCAAACCCCAACAATTCGGATAGTTACGAAGGTGCTTCGGGTGCTCCGATCCTCTTTTTCGGTGCCTCTCCTGCTACGTTCATTGTGCAGAACATTACGTTGACGCCTGAACAGACTAATCTCCAGTTGACGTTCGGCGGTCAGCAGACCATTAATTATAGCGCAAAAGACTATACGTGGTCGAACGCGAACTTGCTTGTTGCGCTCAGCGCTGACGGTACGACTTGGTCTACTATTCAGTATACGACCAACGATGGTGATCAGAACCGCGATGGGAATAACTGGGTGTTGGCTACCGCCAATTTCACACTCAAGGCTCCGACGACCAAACTCTTTATTCGTTTCTTGTCGCCTGTGCTCTCATCGAACCTGCGTATTGACGATATTACCTTGGAGACGGGTCTGGGGGGCCAGGTAGTTGATTTGGCAGCCGGTGATCCCATTCCGACCGTGACTATTTCCGAGATTACCGCTCCCGGCACCTACGAGGTCAAGGATGCTACGGTTATCGCCAATTATGCTACTGGGTTCCTCATGCAGGATGCTACGGGTATGATGCTGGTTTATTCGGGTAATGGTGTTACCCCTCCGGCTGTCGGCAAGATTGTAACCGTTAAGGGTACTGCGGCTGCTTATGGCGGCGTGTTCCAGTTCAGCGATGATTCTACGGTGACGGAAACCGGTCAAGGTACGGTTCCGCCTGTTCCCGCAGTTACCGAAATCACGGCGGACAACATCGCAGAATTCATGACTTCTCCCAAGGTTACGTATGTTAAGCTGACGGGAACTTTTGTTATCGACGGCAGCTATCGCAATCTGATTTTTCCTTTCGAGACCTCTTATAAAGGGTCTATTCAGGCTCCGGCTGCCGATTTCCCGCACGACTTGCCTCCTTTCGATGGTCAGTTGGTCGATATTACCGGATGGTTCCTCAATAATGCCGCAGGTACAACTTACCTTTCGGTTCTCATGACGGACATTAAGAAGAACGCTAGCGTTCCGGTGCTTGCTTTCACTACCCAACCTGAGCCTTTTGCCGGTAATGATCCTCAGATACAAAAGATTGAGTTCGAGGCAACGAACATTCCTGCCGATCAGCTTGTTACTTTTGAATTCACTGGAGACAATGCCGACAAATTCAACGTAGAAAGCCAAGATGCTACTTCTGTTACGATCAAGGCTGTCGGTAACAACGATTCTGATGAGGTTTATACCGCTACGCTCACTGCTTCTTATAATGGTACAACGTTGGCACACGTTGCGGTAAAACAGACTAATACTACCAATACGAAGGGTATTTTTACTTCGATATCCGGTACGCTTCCGACTGCAAATAATACGACAGCTGGTTATTATGCGGATAACGCTAAAATTAACGATAGCGAAGAGGCTGTCAGTGTTTTGAAACTCGGTACGGCGTCTAAAAACGGCGCATTTACAACTGCAGCTTTGGGAATTACGGGTAGTAAAAAACTCTCGTTCTACGCAGCTGCATGGAGTGGAAAAACGGCTACGTTGTATGTTTGGGTTAATAATGGCGGTTCTGTTGCACCCGGATCGGTGGCATTGGCGTCCAATAGCGGTGTATCCGGTTCTTCGCCTTATACCATTACTTTCAACGATGCTACTGAATACTTTACTGTCGAATTGACCGATCTTACGGCAGAGTCGACGATTACTTTCTCGACAAATGCCACATTTGAGGGCGGAAAAGAGGATAAGAATACGGGTCGTGCGCTTATCGCTGGTATCCAGATTTACTAATTCGTTTTCTACCTTTCCTAAACCCAACTCTTGGCGGGGCGTTGTCTCCGTCAAGAGTTTGGTTTCTTTGAAACTCTTTTTTCTCTTTCGTAATTTCCCGGAATGTCTCTTTTCAAGAATTTCCATTTGCCCGCGTGGTTGTTGGCGGGTGTTCTTCTCCTTTTCGCGGGATGCGGCGGGAGCGATGACGATTCTCTTATCGTCGTGCGGCTCGACGCAGAGACCGTGAATTGCAACACTACATCGAACAGAATCATCGCCGTCGGCGACGCCATGACGTTCGTCGCCACCATCCTCTCGCAGGACGTCGGCGATGCTTGGTGTTCGTTTTCTTCGTTCGATACATTGATCGAACCCCAGTTCTCCAAATCGGGTCATGTCGGTACCCCGATGAACCTCTACCTCCTCCGCAACGAGACCGACCAGGTCCGCGAGGCGCTCATCCGCGTAACGTTCGCCAACGGTTTCAGCGCCGATCTCACTTTAAGGCAGGGTGCTTTTTCGCCTACCGCCGACTTCGACCGTCAGTGGGGCGAGCAGCCTTTCTTCCGCGAGGGCGATACTTATATATATAAGACTTATTATACCACCCTCACCCGCGGCGGGTACGTCCGTAATTACTCCGTTTGTTACGATACCCAGAAGCGCGTTTCCCATTGGGTCGCTTATCCTCTGACAACCAATTATGTGACGCCTAATCTTGGGCGGCCTAAGCCCGAGCCGTGGGCCTACGATCCGAATAAGTATTTGCCTGTTATTCCGGAATCGGCGCAAGCCTATATTCTCCAAGGTTATGGTTCCGGCGATGCGCGCGGCCACCAGCTCCCGTCTGCGGATCGGTACAGCACCAAGGAAACTAACGCCATGACTTATTATGCGGTCAACATCATGCCTCAGAACGGCAATTTCAACGGCGGTGTTTGGTTGGATTTGGAGAATAAGGTTCGCGATAACATGACGCGCAATCCGTCCGATACGATTTTCGTGGTAACAGGAACTTATTTCGCCAGCGGACGCACGATTACCGACCGCGCAGGCAAGACGGTGGCCGTTCCGTCCAATTGTTGGAAGGTCTTGCTGCGCGGTTCCGGCGGCAAGGCTGTTTGGGATTGTTCCGCCGACGAACTCTACGGCATCGGGTTCTGGTTCGCCAACGATGCTTCCAATACCGCGTCGTTGCGGAGTTACGCCACTTCCATCGCCGACATCGAGCGCAAAACCGGGTTCGCGTTCTTCCGCAACATCCCCGCCGGGGCTGCCGACGCCGTCAAGGCGCAGAACCGTCCCTCCGATTGGAGCCTATAAAATTATTCAATATCATCCGTCATGAAGAAAATCCTTTTCACCGGTCTGTTCGTCGTCTTGTTCGCGGCAGGCATCGCGCAGAAGCCGTACAAAATCGTCTTCTACAACTTCGAAAACCTTTTCGATACGGTCCGCGATCCCGACATCTTCGACGAGGAGTTCACTCCCGGGGGGCTCAAAAACTGGAATTCGGCCAAGTACAACAAGAAAATCGGCAACCTTGAGCGCGTCTTGTTCGACATCGCTGCCGCGGACCGTGATTTCCCCATCGTCATCGGCGTCTCCGAGATAGAGAACCGCAACGTCATGGAGGACGTCATCGCGCAGCCCAAGTTGGCTCCGGCCAATTATCGTATCGTCCACTTCGATTCGCCCGACGCACGTGGCGTCGACGTCGGTTTTTATTATCGGCCCGACAGGTTCAAGTTGGAGGGCAGCGCGCCCATTCCGTTCCGCATGCCCGAGTTGCCCAATTTCCGTACGCGCGACTTCGTCACCATGTGGGGGACCATCGAGGGCGAGCCCTTTTTCTTCCTCGTCAGCCATTGGCCCTCGCGTCTCGGGGGCAAGGAGGCTTCCGACCCCAAGCGTTTCGCCGCCGCCCGTCAGGTGCGGGCCATCGTCGATTCCGTCCAGCAGGCCAATCCCGCTACCAAGGTCGTTGTCATGGGCGACCTGAACGACGACGCTACCGACGACAGCATCGTCATCGGTCTGAGTGCCAAGGGCAAAATCAAGGATTTGCAGCCCGGCGACATGTTCAATCCCTATATCGCCTTGCTCAAGGCCGGTTACGGGACGTTGGCTTATCGCGATGCGTGGAACCTCTTCGACAACATCATCGTCTCCGGCAACCTCGTCGATGCGCCCGCCGGGACCCTGCGTTTGCTTTCCGTCGGTACTTCCAAGTTCTACGGCGGCATCTTCCGGCGGCCTTACATGCTCCAGCGCGAGGGTCAGTACAAGGGTTATCCCCTGCGTACGTTCGTCGGCAACAATTTCCAGGGCGGGTTCAGCGACCACTTCCCCGTCTTCATCTATATCGGCAAACAACAGTGCAAACAATAACCTTATGAAACTGAAATCTTTACTTCTCCTTCTCTTCGCTGCGGCCGTTTGTTCCGGCGCGTATGCGCAGGACGGCGGTATCCGTGGCAAGGTCGTTTCGCGCGGCAGCCGCGAGGCGTTGGGCAACGTGCGCGTCACGCTCGAATCCACCGGGTTGTCCGCCGTCACCGACAACAACGGTAATTTCGTCTTCGAGAACCTCCCGCAGGGCGATTACCGCGTCGCGTTCGAGGCTCCCGAGTTCGAGGAGCTCGAGTTGCGCGTCCGCGTCGGGCAGAACATGCGCGATTTGTCCGCGGTCGTCGTCTCGCCGTTGATGACTTCCGACGGTTTCGACGATTCGGTCTTCGCCGAGTTCGACAGCGATTCTTCGGCTTCCGACGAGCAGGCCCTGCCGTCGTCGCTTTCTTCGTCCAAGGACCTCTTCAACAGCGTCGCTTCGTATCGTTTTTCCGAGATGCGTTTCAATGTCCGGGGTTACGATTCGCAGTATTCCGACATCTACCTCAACGGTATCCGCTTCAACGACGCCATGACCGGTTACGGCCCTTGGTCTTTGTGGAGCGGTCTCAACGACGCTACCCGCAACCAGAATACCGTCGCCGGGCTCGCTTCGTCCGATTTCGGTATCGGGGGCATCGCCGGTATGACCAACGTCAACGCGCGTGCTTCCCAGATGCGTAAGGGTTTGCGCGTCAGCGTCTCCAACGGCAATCAGATGTATCGTTTCCGCGCCATGGTCTCCTATGCTTCCGGGCAGTTGGACAACGGGTGGTCTTACGGTGTTTCCGTCGGTACGCGCCAGGGGGGCAACGGTTACGTCGACGGGGTGTATTACAATTCCTATTCGTATTTCCTCTCCGTCGAGAAGCTCTTCCGCGACAGCCATCGGTTGGCCCTCACCGCTTTCGCTTCGCCTTCGGAGCGCGGTGCCCAGCAGGCTTCGACCGACGAGGCTTACCGGCTCTTCGGCAGCAACTATTACAATCCCAACGTCGGGTACCAGGACGGTAAGCTGCGCAATTCCCGCGTTCGCAATACTCACGAGCCTGTCGTCATGCTCAATTATACGTGGGATGCTTCCGAGCGTACCCGTTTGAACGCCGCCACCGCCCTGCGTTTCGGTAAGAACGGTTATTCCGCTCTTACTTGGAAGGACGCCAGCGATCCCCGCGGCGATTACTACCGTTATCTGCCGTCGTCGCTCCTCAGCCAGATCGTTCCCGGCGTCACGTCGCCCGAGACCGAGTACGAGTACCGTTTCCGCGCCCAGCAGCTCGCGCAGAATTTCACCGGTATGTTGCAGTACGACCGTTTCTTCCGCGAGAACCGGTTCATCGACAATACCTTGGCCGACCAGTTCGCGTCCAGCACGGACGAGCAGTTCAAGAATACCATCGGGACCCAATTCCGTTCCAACCTCATCCTCGAGGAGCGCCACACCGACCAGCTCGACTATAACCTCGCGCTCGACGTCAACCATCAGATTCGCAATAATATGCAGATTGTCGCCGGGGCCAACCTCCGCGTCAACCGTACTTGGTATTACGACGAGGTGAAAGACCTGCTCGGCGGCGATTATTGGTACGACATCGACAAGTTCGCCGAGCGCGACATGTCGCACAGCGCCGTCAATTACCAGAACGATTTGGATTATTATTACCAGACCGGTCACGCCCGCATCGCCCGCGTGGGGGACAAAATCAGTTACAATTACCGCGCTCACCTGCTCGAAACCAGCGCCTGGGCGCTCTATACCTACGCTGTCGGCGGGTTCTCGATGAACGTCGGCGGTAAGGTCGGTTATTCGTCCATGCACCGCGAGGGTCTGTGGCGCAAGGGTCTGTTCCCCAACAATTCGTTCGGCGATTCCAAGACGCTCGATTTCCTCATTTACAGCGGTAAGCTCAATCTCTCGTACCGTTTCTCGGGTGCCCATTCGCTCGAAGCCGGGGTCGCTTTCATGCAGAACGCCCCCAAGTTCGTCAATTCGTTCGTCTCGCCCCGTACCCGCAATACGACTACGCCGGGCGTTTCCGCCGAGCGGATCTTCGGTGCCGACCTTACTTATAACCTCAACCTGCCTTATATCAAGGCGCGGGTTTCGGGTTATTACTCCGCCATGACCGACCAGACCAAGGTCATTTCGTTCTACGACGACGTCGAGCGTTCGTTCACCAACTTCGCCATGAGCGGTATCGACAAGCGTTATTACGGTGTCGAAGCCGCCGTCTCCGTGCCCATCTGGAACGGTATTTCCGCCGTCGGCGCCGTCAGCTGGGGCGATTACACCTATACGTCCAATCCCGATTTCATCCAGACCATCGACAACAGCGAGGTCGTCGCCCGCGGTGACCGCGTCAATTGGAAGGGCATGCACGTCGAAAGTTCGCCGCAGTTGGCCGTCAACGTGGGGCTCGATTACCGCGGCCCGCGCAATTGGTTCGCATCGGTCAATTTCAATTACTACGACAACCTCTACCTCTCGATGAACCCGTTGTACCGTACTTCGCAGGCGACGCAGTATTATTCCAACATCATCGCCAGCGAGGTCAACAAGCCCGACATGGACATCGCCAAAATCAAGGCTGCGGCCAAGGGTATCGAGGAGATGCGGGCCCAGGAGAAGTTCGGCGGGTTCTTCACGCTCAGCGCCAGCGTCGGCAAGAATTGGTACATCCGCCGTCAGTACATGTTGGGTTTCAGCCTCGAGGTCAAGAACATCCTCAACGACCAGGACATCCGCACCGGCGGTTACGAGCAGATGCGTCTGCGCCGCGTGCGCACTCCGGAGGGCGTCAAGTTCTCCCGCTTCGATTCCAAGTATTTCTACATGCTCGGGACCAATTATTATCTGAACGTCTATTTCCGTTTCTAACCTCGTTTAGCGATTCTGCATTATGAAAATCAATAAGTTATTTTTCGTCGCGGTGTTCGGCATCCTGTGCGCGGGGTGTTACAACGATTTCGATACGCCCGCTCCCGCCAAGGTCTGGACCGACGAGGACATGGCGTTGCTCGGGCTCGAACCCATTTCCATCAAGGAGATGAAGAACGTTTTCATCAACGAGTTCGGTTCGTTGGAGAACACCGGGTCCAACAATAGTTGGACTGATACCAAAACCGTCAAGTTCGGGGCTCCCTCTACGTCCATCGAGGCCGATTTCTCCAACATCCATTTCCGCGAGGACATCGCCAGCCGTTATATCAAGGGCAAGGTCATTTCCAGCGATGCACAGGGCAATGTCTACAAGTCGCTCTACATCGACGACGGCACCGCCGCCATCGAGCTCAAGCTCTGCGGTACGCTCTACACGACTTTCAAGCTCAACCTCGGGACCATGGAAAGTACGTGGGTCTACGTCAAGCTCAAGGATTTCTACCTCGGTAATTACCGGATGATGCTTTCGCTGGGCGACGCTCCCTCCAATGCGCTCAATACGGGTCTGCGCGATAAGTATTACGCCAATTCCAATTTCGAGAGCGTCGATATGTGGGCCAATCTCAACAATCCCACTTTCAACCGCGTGCTCGCGGGTGGTCCTTGTCAGTTGGATGCTACCAATATCAAGGTCGTCAACGCTTCCAATTATGCCCAACTGGGGCAGGACGATTACGGTCGTCTGATTCGTTTCGAGGGGGTGAAAATCCGTTATGCCAACGTCACTTATCAGGACGAGGAGCGCGACGCCGAGGGCAATATCAAGCGCGACGCCGAGGGCAAGATTATCTGGGGCCCTACCATTACCGCTCCCGCGTTCGGTTCCAACGGCGACCCGTTCCCCAATTGGATCGTCACCGATTCGGGTTCGCCCGTCTTCAGCGCCTGGTATCATTGGGCTTATACGCGCAACAACGTCAGTCTCTACGGTGCCGTCCTCATGACTTTGAACGACGCCGCTACGGGGTCGGCTTCTCCCGGTGCTTACTCCATCCGCACCAGCGGTTATGCCCGCTTCTCCATGCAGCCTGTTCCGCGCAACGGTACCATCGGCAATGTTTTGGGTATCTACAGCATCTATTCCCAGCGGCTCAACGATTACGCGCAGTACCAGATTACCGTCAACCGCATCGAGGACCTCGAATTCCCCGAGGAATCGTTGCTCTCGCAGGAGTGGATCGACCACAATACGCCCGACGCTTCCTACAATCCGCCCGTCAAGGACGGCAGCGGCGAGTACGACGAGTAGTCCCGTTTTCCAGGGACTGCGGTCTTTCCGCCGTGTTCCCGTTTCCTCCAAGAGGTGCCCTCGGGCACCTCTTTTTTCGTGTTCTTATCTTTCCGCCCATCCCGACCGCCTCGTCCTGTTGCCCCTTCTTCTGCCATTCCGGGTTCTCATCCACGTCATCCCGGATGCCCCCTCCTTGCCATTCTGGGTACCCTTCCCCTCCTTGTCATTCTGAGCACCCTCTCCTTGTCATTCTGAGCGCAGCGAAGAATCTGTTTTCCTGCCCTGTCATTGCCGGAAGCAAAAGTGCGGGCGCCGTCGTAAATATTTTTCGTCTCTCGCTGTCGGATTCGCCGTAAAATCGTTACCTTTGTCTCCGGCAGTCTCTCTCGGGGTTGCCGACATTCGGACTTAAAGCGCATCGGCTTTACTTTCTTACTGATGAAACTTGGCGGTTTTTGACGGTGTAGGAGTAGCAAGGTTGGTGCTCGCGTCGTTTTTCGGCGTGGGCATTCGTATTGTTCTCTACACCGGGTACGCCAAGACCTCATCAGTGGATCATGCGAAGTGTTCCACGCTTTTTGTTGTCCGGGAAACGATGAACCTAATCCGAATTCGATGAAGATTCTTGTTTGTTTGCTGGCCCTCGCGTGTCTGTGGGCGCCCGGCCGTTCCTTCGCCGCGCAGCGCGACAGCCTCGGGCACGGTCGTTTGGCCGTCGCTGCCGTTCCTTTGATCATGGGCGGTGCTGCCATGACTTTCTGCGACCGCGATTTCCGCGATTTGCGCAATAGTTACGCCGTCGGGTTCCGCCACGATTACGACGATTATCTCCAGTACGCGCCTTTGGCGTTCGCTTGGGGATTGAAGGCTTGTGGCGTCAGGAGCCGCAGTTCTTGGGGGCGGATGATCGTTTCCAACGCCTTTTCCGCCGCTTTGATGGCTGCCATGGTCAATTCGCTCAAATATTCCGTGCGGGCCGAGCGCCCCGACGGCTCCACCCGCAATTCTTTTCCGTCGGGGCATGCCGCTACGGCTTTCATGGCTGCCTCTATTCTCCACAAGGAGTTCGGTCATCGCAGTCCGTGGTTCAGCGTCGGAGGATACGTTGCCGCCGCCGCTACCGGCATCACGCGCCAGCTCAACAACCGCCATTGGATGAGCGACATCATGGTCGGCGCAGGCATCGGTATCCTCTCCGTCGAGTTGGGTTATCTCTTCGCCGATTTGATTTACCGGGAGCGGGGTATTGCCGACATCGGTTCTTTCCCCGATTTCGACCGTTTCCGGCGTCCGTCGTTCCTTTCGTTGCACGCCGGGGCTACTACCGCTTTGGGGAGTTATACCGTCTTGTCCGGCAGGGAGGTCCGTTTCGCAGGCGGCCCTACGGTCGGGGTCCGCGGCGCTTGGTTCGCAACGCCTTACGTCGGGGTCGGCGGGCGGCTCGCCGTCGGCAGCATGCGGTTGGCCATCGACTCGGAGGCGCAGAACGAGTTGCAGTATGGGGCGTCGGTCGCCGTCGGGCCTTGTTTTTCCTATCCGCTCACGGCCCGTTGTGCCGTCGGGTCGCATTTGTCCGGCGGATACGAGTATTTCAAGCGGATGCGCAGTTCGTTCGGCGATTTGGGCGACCGCGGCGGTGCGTCGATAGGAACCGGGGTTTCCGTGACTTGCGTTGCCACGACTGGTTTCGGCGTGCGGTTTTCGGTCGATTACGACCTTGTCTCGCCCGTGCTCCGCGGGTCCGAGGAGTGGCTGCATAAGCTGACCGCCGGCATGGAGATGTGCACGCTTTTCTGAATCGTCGCCGTCTGCTGAGCCCGGCAAAACATCGGTGCATAGTTCCCATAGCAAAACGTCCGCCGCTCGATCGAGCGGCGGACGTCTCTTTTTAGCCGTGTATGTTCGTTATTCGGCCTGTTCCGGGCGCATGACTACCTTCACAAGGTTGCCATCGCTGAGTATCTTCTTCGCCAGGGCTTGTATGTCGGCGTTGGTCAGTTCGCGCAGCGCCTTTTCGTAGCCGGCCAGATAGTCTTCGCCCGAAGTGTACTTCGCGCGGATGTAGCGCATCCATTGGTGGTTCTGTTCAAGGCTGTTCTTCCAGCTCTTGAGCATGAATTCGCGGGTCTTCTCGACGTCTTCGGTCAGCGGGCCTTCGGCCGCTATCTTCTCGATTTCCGCCATCACGATTCCCAGCAGTTCGTCCGCCATCTCTTCGTTGGTGTCGAATGCGATGTTCAGTTTGTAGGTCTCGTTGGGCAGGTATTCGGTGCCGCCGTAGACTTGTACGCCGTAGGTGCCGCCCTTTTCCTCGCGGATCGAAACTAAGTAGCGGGCGTCGAGCGCCTGCGTCAGGAACGTCAGCGCCAGCCGGTTCTTGAACGTGTAGGGCATCTCGCCCGAGAAGAGGTAGTGTACCGATACCTTGGGCTGCTGCATCGGCGCGCGGAAGTCTTCGGTCACTTCGCCCTTGACCGGGGCGCTGTGGTCGTCGATGGCTTCGGCTTTCGTCTTCGTCACGGGCAGCGAGCCGATGTATTTCTCGGCCAGCGGTTTCAGCGTCGCAGGGTCTATGTTGCCCACAAACGTGAACGTGAAGTTGTTGGCGCCCGCGTAGAGTTTGTCATGAATCACGGGCAGCATCCCGAACTCGAAGCCGTCCATTACTTCCACGGTCGTCATCCGGCGGCGGGGGTTGTTGCCGTAGGCTGCGTCTAAGTAGCGTTTTTCCATGACGAAGTCGGGGTTCGATTCCGCATTTTCCAGCTGCGAGCGCAGCATCTTCATCAGCGTCGCGTAGTCCGTCTCGTCGTAGCGCGGCTGTACGAAGTTCAGATAGAGCAGTTGGAGCATCGTCTCGATGTCTTTCGGCGAGCATACTCCGTTGATTTGGGTCTGGTAGTTGTCTACACCGAGTTCCACCGACGCCGAGATGCCTGCCAGTTGTTTGCGCAGGTCCGAGGCCGAGAATTTGCCCGTGCCCATCATCGAGACGTAGACAGGCAGCCATTCGGCCATCGGCAGTTCTGCGTCGGTCAGCAGCGAAAGACCGCCTTCCGATACCGCGTTCATGCGTACTTCGTCGGCTTTGTAGGCCGTGGGTTTCACCACAATCTTCACTCCGTTCTTCAGCGTCCATTCCGTCGTGCCGTAGGCCGCGTCTTCAACCGTTTTCTTCACCGGCGAGCCTTTCAGCTTGGTGCCTGCGGGCAGCAGCGGTTCTTTCACGGCCGTGTCTTCGTAGGCTTCCAGTTCCGAGTCCGTCACCCGGTCGCGGATGGCCAGTATCTCGGCTTCGGTCGGGGTCTCAAGACCTTCTTTTTCCGGGGCCGTGATGACGATTACTTGGTTCGCCGGCGTTATGAGGTGCTGTGCTATCGCGTTCACCGCATTTACGTCGATGGATTTCAGCAGCATGCTGTCGATCTGCCATTCGGTCTCGGCAGCAGGCATCGGCGTGTTCTTGCTGAAGTTGTCCAGGTAGATGTCCACATATTCCGCGTTCGTGCGGTCGTTGCGGTTCGTGTACTTGCGTTCCGCGCTGCGCAGCAGGTTGTTCTGTGCGCGCTCGAATTCGCCTTGCGTGAAGCCGAAACGGCGCACTTTCTCCATTTCGCCGTAGATGGCCTCGAAGCCTTCGGGCAGTTTGCCATCCTGCGTCATCACCACGAACACTGTCACGTTCATCGTCGGGATTACGCCCAGGATGTCGCCTGCGCTCATGCCGCCGCCAAGGAACGGCGCGTCGGGTTTCATCGCGATTTCTTGCAGCCGCGCGTTGGTCATCGACGACATGTAGGCCTGCGCTACGTCGAGCATTTCGGCCTGCACCGTGTTGTTGAGTTCCTTGGGCAGGGCTTCGCGCTTGATGAACAGCTGGATGCGCGAGCCTTGCATTTCCGGGTCGGTCGTGATGCTCACGATGGGTGCTTCGTTGTCCGGTACCGTGATTTTCTCCTTGTGCGAAGCGTTCGCTTCCGGAGCCGGTATGTCGCTCATGAGTTTCTTCACCTTGGCTTCGACGGCGTCCACATCCACGTCGCCCACTACGATGACTGCCTGGTAGTCCGGGCGGTACCATTGGTGGTAGAAGTCGCGCAGCGCCTGGTGGTCGAAGCTCTTCAGATAGTCCAGATAGCCGATCAGATTGCGGTGTTCGTATTTCGAGCCTTTGCCCAGCGCCTTGATCATCGCCATCATCGAGCGCCATTGGGCACCGTCGCGCGTGCGGAGTTCTTCGCAGATTACGCCGCGTTCCGCGTCGATTTCGTCGCCTTCGAGTGCAATGAAGTGCGACCAGTCGTGCAGAATCAGCAGTGCCGAGTCGATCACTCCTTCGCGGGCCGTCGGCACGTCCTTGATTTGGTAGGTCGTGTGGTCCCAGCCCGTCGCGGCGTTCAGGTTGTAGCCGAATTTCACTCCCACGGTCTCCAGGTATTCCGTCAGCATCTTGCCCGGCAGGTTCTTCGTGCCGTTGAACGCCATGTGTTCGAGGAAGTGGGCCAGACCTTGCTGGTCGTCGTTTTCCTGAATGGCGCCTACGTCATGCAGAATGTAGAAGTCTGCCTGTCCCTTCGGTTTTTCGTTGTGGCGGATGTAGTAGGTCATGCCGTTTTCCAGCTTGCCCGTGCGCACCGCTTCGTCGGCCGGAATCGGTGCCATCATGCCCGGTTGGGCCGCCATGCTTCCCGCGGTGAGCACCGCAAGCAGCAGGAACATCAGTTTTTTCTTCATACTCTTTTCTTTTTTTAGGAAGATTGTTTCGTTGCAGGTTCTTCCGGGCGGTATTCGATGATGTCGCCCGGTTGGCAGTCCAGTTCGCGGCAGATCGCTTCGAGGGTCGAGAAGCGGATCGCCTTGGCCTTGCCGTTCTTGAGAATCGAGAGGTTCGCCGGGGTGATTTCCACGCGTTCGGCCAGTTCGCCGAGCGAAATCTTGCGGCGCGCCATCATCACGTCGATGTTGATGATTATAGCCATTTCCCCCCCCCTTTCATAGCCATACGGATTGTCATGGTCGTTCAGATGGTTAGTTTCTGTTCTTCGCTCAGGTTCTGCCCGATGGCGAACACTTCCGCCGCGAAGATTATCAGGATGCCGATGATGATTGTCGAGTAGGAGAGATGGAACGCCGTGTCGACGGTGTACTGGCTTCCCGCCAGCAGTTCGGCCGCCCGGCGGTTCATCGTCCACACGACCACTCCGTCCATCAGTTCCGTCGCTATGGCCAGTCCGCCGATGGCACGCAGGTACCATACGTTGCGTTTGTCCAGCGTGCGTTCTTCGCGGATCGAGCGGCGTACGGAGTTTATAATCAGGAACATCAGCGCGATTATCGTCAGATAGGCCAGCAGGGCCAGCATCACCGAGGCATAAATCCAGCCGCTGCCGCCCAGCGAGCGGAAAGCCAGCCCTATTATCGACGTTCCGGGTGCTTCCTGTTCCACTACAAGCCCGATTTTGCGGATTTTCGTGTCGATTTTCACGTTCGGGTTTTCCGGCAGGGCAAGGACGTTTTCGGGGCTTTCGTCAATAGTAATGTTTTCAAGCATGTAGATAAGCCGCGGCGTTCCCGAGCCCCAGTTGCGGGCCAGGTTCATGCCTATTTCGTCACCGTCGGCGTAGCCCCGGTTGAATCCGGGCAGGAATTCCAGCGCAAGCCCCGCCGTCAGCGCAATGAAGAACGCTATGTAGATGGCCAGCAGGCGTTGCAGGAACGGTTTCTTGTTCTGCATGTTCCGTGTGTTTTGGTTCTGCGGTCCGCGTGCGGACCCTTCGACAGCAAAGATACGATTTATTTCTGAAAAACAAATAATATTTATCGTTTTTCGATAAAATAGGTTTCGCAGTCATAAAAAAAGACGGTCGGCCGACCGTCTTAGTTAGTCCGGTGACCGATTCCGTCATTCGGCGTTGTCTTTCAGCTGGCGCCAGTACGAGGCTTTCAGCGCCATCGAGATCGAGGCGATCAGTATCACCACGGCCAGCATCACAAGAATCGTGATGATTTTCACGCCGATCAGTGCGCAGATGCCGTTCAGCAGCCACGTTACGATAAGCGCCGCTGTGCCGAATATCAGACTGATGAAGAACATCGTCCATTTGCTGCCGTAGGTCGCTGTGTTCGACGCGCGGAGCGCTTCGATGGGGTTTTTGCCTTTTTCCAGCAGATAGTAGTAGGCCAGCGACCACGACAGGGCCAGTACGATGCCCGGGATGAACAGGAACAGCATCGCCGCATAGATGCCCATGATCTGCAGTATCGAGGTCAGCAGAAATTCGCCCATGCAGCGGCGGTATTTGCTGTCGAAGATTCCCAGCGGGTTGATGACGCTGCCTTTGGCCAGTTCCGCAGGCAGCAGCGTAATGGCGATGGTGGTGCCTACGTTCAGATAGGGTATCTATATCGTCACCAGCCACAGCGCCACGGCCGCCATAATCGACGGGGCGTTCTTCACTCCGATGGTCAGCGCATCGTTGAGCGTCTCCGCAAAGTTGAGTTTCTTGGGTTCCAGAAGTTCCATAAGCATTTGTTTAAGGGAGGGTTTTCTGCCGCTAAGTTACGAAAAAAACACTACCTTTGTATATCCTTATTCCCGCAAAGTCATGCAGGCACAGAAGTCTCTCTATTCTTATCGTATCGAGCCGCAGGAGGTCGATTTCACCTTGCGGGCGACTATTCCCGCGTTAGGTTCCGCCGTGCTCAATACCGCAGGCACCGATGCCCACGGCAAGGGTTTCGGCGTCGATGCCCTGAATGCCGACAACCATTCGTGGGTCCTTTCGCGCATCGCGTTCGAGTTCGACAGCCGCCCCGCGCAGTACGCCGATTACACCGTCGCCACGTGGATCAGCGATTACGGGCGTGTGCTTTCCACGCGTAATTTCGTCCTCTCCGACGCCGAGGGGCACGAGTTCGGGCGCGCCGTTTCGCAGTGGGCCATGATCGACTTGGCTTCCCGCGCCGCGGTCGACCTTTCGTGGGTAGGCGACGCCCATGCCGACGCCATCGTCGACGTCCCGCCCCCGGCCGCCATGCCGCGTAAAATCCGGGCCGTCGAGCCGTCGGTCGTGTGCGAGCACAAGGTCGTTTACAGCGACATCGACTTCAACCGCCATGTCAATACCATGCGTTACATCGAGATGATGCTCGACATGCTGCCCGTCGAAAGGCTCACTTCCGAAGCTCCCGTGCGGCTCGACGTCCATTTCCTCAGGGAGTGCCGTCTCGGGCAGACTTTGACCGTCGGGGCCGAGTTCCGCGACGAGGGGGCCTTGTTCGAGATCGGCAGCGGCGAAGGGGCCGTGGCCGTGCGGGCCGCCGTCGAGTGGAAATAGTCGTCGCTCAGTCAGATACATGGAACGGGTTTTGCAGCGTCGTTGCAAAACCTTTTTCATACTTATGGAAACCACCGAAGTCAAGACCAAGTACAAGGTCAGCATCGACCTGTTGAACGACGCCGTGGGCAAGGAGATCGCTACGTCGCTTCAGTACATGTATTTCCACACCCGGTTCGAGGATGCCCGTTACCGGTATCTGTCGCGTATCATGCGCGAGATTTCGATTGCCGAGATGCGGCATATCGAGGAGTTTTCCGACCGCATTCTCTTTCTCGAAGGCGACGTCGACATGAACGCTGCGTTCCGCACCCGGCAGATTACCGACGTCAAGGAGATGCTTCAGTTCGCCGTGCAGTTGGAGGAGAGTACCATCGACAGTTACAACCAGGCTTCGCGTATCGCCGCCGAGCACAACGATGCCGTCACTCACAAGATGTTCCAGGACATCATCGTCGAGGAGGAGCAGCACCTCGATACGTTCCGCACCGAGTTGCAGAACCTCACCGATTACGGCGAGGAGTACCTCGCGCTCCAGTCCGCCGCCGGCAGCAAGCACACCGCCCGCGCCCTGCACCACCATTCCCACGACGAGTAGCGCCGGCTGCCCGTTTCGTCGCGGAGCTTCCCCCGGGAGGTTCCGTTTTTGTTTTCAGTGCGGCCGCATCCAAATTTATTTGGCATTGCCCTCGCCTTGCGTTATCTTTGTCATAGAGTAAGCACGCATTCGCTATGAAAATCACCATCCTTGGCCCTGCCCATCCTTACCGGGGCGGGTTGGCTTCCATCATGGAGACCATGGCCCGGACGTTCCGGCGGCGGGGCGACGAAGTCTCTCTCCGCACCTTCACCCTGCAATATCCCTCCCTGCTTTTTCCCGGTAAAAGCCAGACGGTCGACACTCCGCCGCCCGGCGATTTGTCCATCGTCCGGTGCGTCAATACGGTCAGTCCTTTCAGTTGGTGGCGGGTCGGGCGGCAGCTGCGGCGCGAGCGGCCCGATTTCGTGCTGCTGAAATACTGGACGCCCTTCATGGCGCCGTGTTTCGGTACCATCGCCCGAATTGCACGCGGCAACGGCCATACGAAAGTCTTGTGTCAGATCGACAACGTCGAGCCCCACGAGCATCATGCGGTCGACAGGCCGTTCAACCGTTTCTTCCTCCGGTCCGTCGACGGGTTCGTTTACATGTCCGAGCAGGTCCGCCGCGAGCTCGCGGCCTATACTGACGCTCCGGCGCTCTTTTCGCCCCATCCGTTGTTCGAGCATTTCGGCGGCCGCGTCGACCGCCGCGAGGCTTGTGTGAGGTTGGGGCTCGACCCGGCCGTGGGTTACGCCCTCTTTTTTGGGCTCATCCGCGATTACAAGGGGTTGGATTTGTTGTTGGATGCGTGGGCCCGGCTTCGGCGCGAGGGGCGCATCGGCGGCAGGAAGCTGATTGTCGCCGGAGAGTTCTATACTTCGCCCGAGCCTTATTTGAAGCAGATTGCCGCGCTCGGATTGCAGGACGAGGTCATCCTCCACGACCGTTTCATTCCCGACGCCGAGGTGAAATACTATTTTTCGGCGGCCGATTGCGTCGTCCAGCCTTACAAGACCGCTACGCAGAGCGGCGTCACGCAGATTGCTTACCAGTTCTGCACGCCCATGATTGTCACGAACGTCGGCGGGCTCGCCGAAATCGTGCCCGACGGTCGGGTGGGGTACGTTTGCCCGCCCTCGGCCGAGGGGGTGGCCGACGCTATCGATCGTATCTGCGCACCCGGGGTCTTGGAGCGGTTCCGCGAGAATTGCATCGAGGAACGGCGCCGTTTTTCGTGGGAGGAGATGTGCAGCCGCATTGCCGAGCTTTATAATATGGTGCGGTAGCCGCTAAGCAAGCCGTTACGAAAAAGCCGGGAACCTTTCCGCAAGGTTCCCGGCTCGTTTTTGTCCGCCCCGTTTATTTCTTGATGTTGGGCAGTTCCAGACCGTAGCCTTTCTTTCGGTCTTCGAGTTTCAGATAGAAGCTGAATATGAACGCCAGCACCCCGAACGACGAGAAAATCATCATCGGCGTCGTGTAGCCGCCCGTCGCGTCGAGTACCTTGCCGATGAGCAGCGGCACCAGACACAGGCCGATGTTCTGTATCCAGAATATCAGGCAGTAGGCCGAGCCCAGAATCTTTTCGTCGATGATTTTCGGTACGCTCGGCCACAGCGCCGCCGGAACCAGCGAAAACGATACGCCGAGCGTCACCACCAGCGTCAGCGCCAGCCATTGCGACGGGAAGAGCGGCAGCAGGAACGCAAAGCACAGGTGGCAGCCCGTCATGATGATGGCGCCTATCATCAGCATCGTCGCCCCCTTGCCGCGGAAGTCCAGCAGCGCGCCCAGGAACGGCGTCAGAATCATCGCCAGTATCGGGAAGCAGCTGAACAGCCGCGCGGCCGATTCGGCGTCCACGCCCAGCGTCACCTCCAGGTAGTTCGGGGCATAGCGCTGGAACGGGAATATCGCTGAGTAGTAGAGTACGCACAGCAGGGCCACCAGCCAGAACATCTTGCTCGAAAATATCTGTCCGAGGTCCGAAATGTGGAATTCTTCGTCCGACGATTTTTCTTCTTTCAGTTCCCCGGCCGCTATCAGCTGTTTGTCCAGTTGCTTGTCCATCACGACGAATACTGCGTAGCACAGCATGCCGATGACAAGCAGCGCCGTGCAGAAGCCTACCGGGGCCACGATGGATTGGTCGAATTTGTTCGAGATCATCGGGGCCAGCCACATCACCGCAAAGACGCCCAGCCGCGCGATGGCCATTTCAAGGCCCATCGCCAGCGCCATTTCCTTGCCCTGGAACCATTTGGCTATGGCTTTCGAGACGGTCGTGCCCGCCATTTCGCATCCGCAGCCGAAAATCATGAAGCCCAGCGAGGCCATCTTCGCGCTGCCCGGGAACGAGGTCCACCAGCTGTCGAGCCAGCCGCAGAGCTGCGTCGTCTGGAACCAGTCCGTGATGCCCACGAACTTGACCGTCGCGCCCAGCACCATCAGTCCCGCCGACAGCAGGCCCGTGAAGCGGATGCCCATCTTGTCGAGGATGATGCCCGCAAATATCAGGAAAAATACGAATACGTTCAGGAAGTACTCCGACGCCGCATAGGTGCCGAACGTCGAACTGTCCCAGCCGCGGGCCGTTTCGACCAGCGATTTGAGCGGCGACATCACGTCCACGAACATGTAGCCGAAGAACATCATCGACGCGATCAGTATCAGCGCCGTCCAGCGTGCTGCCGCCGAATCGTTGAGTTTGCGTTGGATTGTTGCTGTCATTTGTTATCTTTTTGGATGTTAGTTCTTTGCATGGGGTGCATGGCGTTTGAGTATTTCGTAGGCTTCTTCGATGCCCAGTTCGCCCGCTTTCGAGAGGTCCAGACACCCTTTGCGCGTGTCTTTCATGTAGAGTTGGACGATTCCGCGGTTGTAGTAGGCTTCCGCGAACCACGGGTTCAGTCCGATGGCCTTGGTGTAGTCCTCGAACGCTTCCGGCAGGTTGCCCGACAGGGCCCGCAGGTTCGCCCGGTTGTAGTAGGCGTGGGCGAATTCGGGGTAGAGTTTGGCCGCCTTGTTCAGGTCGGCTATCGCCTCGTCGTAGCTGTAAGTGCGTTTCGGGTTGCTGTTCAGCCGGTTCGCCGGGTCTGCGTCTATCGTGATGCGTTGGTACGAGTTGTCTATCGACGATATGAAGTCGATCATTTCGGCCCGCGTCGTCGAGCGGTTCAGATAGAGGAACGGGTTGGTCGGGTTCATCTCGATGGCCGACGAGTAGGTGTTCACCGAGTTGGTGTATTGTTTGATCTGCGATTGGGTCACGCCGCGTTCAAAGTAGTCTTTCCACGTCGGGTCGGCCGTCTTCAGCCGTTCCGTGCAGCGTTTGTCGAGCAGCAGCAGCGTGTCGGGGTGCAGGTCGCTCACACGGCACGAGAGCACCAGATAGGGGTTGCCGATGCTGCGGCGGAAGTCTTCGACCCGTTGCTGGTGGTGGCGTGCGGGTTTGGGCAGCGTGTCGGGGCGCATCAGCGTGAATTTGAACAGCGGCAGCAGGCGCATTTCGTCGCGGCCGCCCGTGCGGCCCGCCATCTTGTCGAAGTCGGCGCCGGCCGGCCGGGTGTCGAACGACAGCAGGCGGTCGAAGCGCTGCGTCGTGTCGGCGTATATCGAGTAGGTGCTGTCGTTCAGGCGCGTGCGGTATTCCGCTATCTTGCGTTGCGCCGTGTTGCGGTCGGCGCGGGCTCCCTTGGGGTCGCGCAGCAGTTCGCGCAGGCGGCCGCGGTAGATGTAGGCGTTCGCGAAGTCCGGGTAGAGCCGGATGGCCGAGGTGTAGTCTTCGACCGCTTTTTCGATTTCGCCCAATTGGGTGTGAACCCCCGCACGGTTGTAGTAGACCAGTACGTTGTTCGGCGAGTAGGCCGCTACCCGGTCGTAGTCTTCCAGCGCTCGGTTGTAGTCGCCCACCTGCGCGCGCAGCATCGCCCGGTTGAAGTAGGCCAGCGAGTTGAGCGTGTCGAGTTCGATTACTTTGTCGAAGTCGGCCAGCGCCTGCGTCGGACGGTTCGTCGACGAGTAGACCAGCGCACGGTTGAAGTAGGAGAGCAGGTAGGCCGAATCGCAGGCGATGGCTTTGTCGAAGTCGGCTTCCGCTTCCCGGTAGCGGCGTTGGTGCATGTAGAGGTCGCCGCGTTGGTTGTAGCCGTTGGGGTTTTCGCGGTTGGTGCGGATCGCCGTGTCGAAATTTTCGTAGGCACGCAGCGTGTCTTTCAGATGCAGGTAGCTCAGTCCTCGGCAGATGAAGGCGTCGGCCACCTTGTTTTCCTGGCGGATGAATTTGTCGAAGTCTTCGATGGCTTCGGTGAATTGTTGGTTCAGCAGGCGCGTCACGCCCCGGCTGTAATAGGGTCCCGGCAGGTCGGGCCGCAGGTCGATGGCTTCGCGGAAGTCTTGCAGCGCGTCGTCGTAGTTGCCCAGTCGCGAGCGCGTCACCGCACGGTAGGTGTAGGCTTGGGTGTAGACCGGGTTTTTGGCGATGGCCGTCGTGAAGTCCGCTTCGGCGCCTATCAGGTCGTCCAGGTTGTACTTCGCTATTCCGCGCAGGAAGTAGCCTTCGTAGGCGTCTTCATCGAACCGCAGCAGGGTGTTGAGCGTGCGGATGGCTTCGCGGTAGTTGTTGTCCATCATGCAGCGCTGGCCCATCCAGAAGAAATACTCCCGGTTGTACTGCGCCCGGGCCCGCAGGCCGCTCAGCAGCGCCATGCCCAGCATGATGAATGTGATGATTTTCCGCATCTTGTTCGTACAACGTGTTTTTCCGGCGTTTTATTTCCCTGCCGGTCATCGGCCAATTTTTAATTATGAATTATTCCTGTTCGTACCCGAAGCGGCGCAGCTGCCGCGGGTTGTTGCGCCAGTCGTCGTTCACCTTGACGAACAGTTGCAGGAATACTTTCTTCTCTAAGAATTGTTCCAGGTCTTCGCGCGCCGCCTGCCCTACGCGCTTGAGTTTTTCGCCCTTGTGGCCGATAAGTATCCCTTTCTGCGATTCGCGCGACACATAAATCGTCGCCGCTATGCGGTCGATGGCCGGTTCTTCCTTGTAGCTGTCGATTTCGATTTCGCAGCAGTAGGGTATCTCCTTGTCGTAGTTGCGCAGGATTTTTTCGCGGATTATTTCCGACGCGAAGAAGCGCAGGGTCTTGTCCGTCAGCGTATCTTTCGGATAAAACGCCGGGCCTTCGGGCAGCCGGTCCAATATCGTCTTGAAAAGTCCTTCGATGTTGAATCGTTCCTTGGCCGACGCCGGGACTATCTGCGCTTCGGGCAGTGCCGCGTGCCATTTTTCGACCAGCGCTTCCAGCGCTTCGGGCGTCGTGAGGTCTATCTTGTTCACCACTACGATGGTCGGTATCCCGCTCCGCGCTATTTTGCCTACGATTTCTTCCGAGCGGTCGCCTTGTTCCACCGTGTCCGTCACATACAGAATCACGTCCGCGTCGGTCAGGGCTCCCGTCACGAATTTCATCATCGACTCCTGCAGTTTGTAGCTCGGTTTCAGAATTCCCGGCGTGTCCGAGTAGACGATTTGGAAGTCGTCGCCCGAGACTACGCCCATGATGCGGTGGCGCGTCGTCTGCGCTTTCGAGGTGATGATCGAGAGTTTTTCGCCCACCAGCGCGTTCATCAGCGTCGATTTCCCTACGTTGGGGTTGCCTATGATGTTTACAAAGCCCGATTTGTGCATTTCCTTATCTCGCGTTTTTATCTTCCAAAGGTAGTTATTTTCTGCGGATTTTTCCTATCTTTGTACCAAATTAACCTCAAACCAATTTGCCTATGTAGTATAACGGGGATTGTTTTTTTGAATTCTATTTGAATTTTCCGTACCGTCTACGCACTAAAAGCGCCGGTACCTACATATAAAAAGCGTTAATTTTGCATCTTGTCTCTGAAATCTCGACAGTTTCACATGGCACAAGAAGTGAAGTTGATGCTCACGTGTTCAGCGTGGGCTTCACTTTCGTATTTGTGCCAAAGGTTGTCGAGAACCTCAGAGACAGATATAAAGTTTTGTCCCACGTTTTTTATATGTTTATCTCAAACTTAAAAAATCGCTGTGGGACACGGCAAAAAGAGAAAAAGATGAAAAAAGTAATTTTTAGTGTATTCGTACTTGCTGGAATTTTTTGTGCTATAGATGCTAATGCTCAGTACAAACCGACGGCAGAGGATATAGGCAAAGACTGTACAACTCAAAATGGGAAATTGGGGACATGGAAAGAGGTCAATGTTAAGGATTCGAGAGAGAATAATTATAGTAATTCTAACTCAAATTCTTTTTCGGGTTCTGCGTCCGCATCTATCGGAAGTGCGTCTATAGGAGGAAATGCCTCTCATTCTCGTTCCAATTCACAAGGAAATTCGCGCGGAGAGGAAATATCTTATAAGGATATTCGATGTGTGGAGGATAAAAATGCAACGCTTCCTCAACAAACACCCGTAAGATGGTAATTTATGAAAGCTTTATTCTTAACAATCATTTTGGCCGTATCTGCTTTGCTGACTTCTTGTGGCTCGATTAGTCCGGAAAATTTTTCATATGTGAGACAAGCTGCTCAAACATACCAGCAATCGCAAAGTGGTGGTACCTATGTTGGTATTGCTTCAACTCAATCGGAAGCAGAAGCAATGGCAAAAAGAGCGGGATATCCGAGATATCAATGGTATCCTTCTACTGGACAATGTTTTGGTTACAACTAATTCAATTATAGAAACTTTTTTTAGATTCTATAAAGTAGTAAATAAGCGGCTTTTCCTGCAACAGGAAAAGCCGCTCGTCTTGTCGGTCCGGTCGTTTACCTCCGCATCATCCCGCCCGGGAATTTGGGCATCCGCAGGTTGCCGCCCGCCACGGTCTTCATCATCTTGCGCGTCTGCTCGAATTGTTTCATCAGCCGGTTCACATCGGCCATCGTCGTGCCGCTGCCCTTGGCTATGCGTTCGCGGCGGCGGGCATTGATGATTTCGGGCTGTGCTCGTTCGGCCGGGGTCATCGAGCCGATGATCGCCTCGGTCTGTTTGAATACGTCGTCCGGTATGTCTATGTCCTTGAGTGCCTTGCCCATGCCCGGCAGCATCGAGGCTATGTCTTTCAGATTGCCCATCTTCTTCACCTGTTGGATTTGGGCGATGAAGTCGTTGAAGTCGAATTGGTTCTTGACGATTTTCTTCTTCAGTCTCCGGGCTTCTTCTTCGTCGAATTGTTCCTGCGCACGTTCCACCAGCGACACCACGTCGCCCATGCCCAGGATGCGGTCGGCCATGCGTTCCGGGTGGAATACTTGCAGGGCGTCCATCTTCTCGCCGCTCGATATGAATTTCAGCGGTTTGTCCACCACCGAGCGGATCGAAATCGCCGCACCGCCGCGCGTGTCGCCGTCCAGCTTGGTCAGTACCACGCCGTCGAAATCCAGCCGGTCGTTGAATTCCTTGGCCGTGTTCACAGCGTCCTGGCCCGTCATCGCATCTACTACGAACAGCGTCTCCGAGGGGTTCACCGCCGCCTTGATGGCCGTTATCTCTTCCATCATCGCCTCGTCCACCGCTAAGCGGCCCGCCGTGTCGACGATTACCGCGTTGTAGCTTTTCTGGCGGGCGTGTTTGATGGCGTTCTGCGCTATTTCGACCGGGTTTTTGTTGCCTTCTTCCGTGTAGACTTCCACACCGATTTGCTGGCCCAGCACTTTCAGCTGGTCGATGGCCGCAGGGCGGTAGACGTCGCCTGCAACCAGCAGTACCTGACGCCCTTTTTTGTTCTTCAGCAACGCCGCCAGCTTGCCCGAGAAAGTCGTTTTACCCGAGCCTTGCAGACCCGCAATCAGTATCACCGCAGGCGTGCCTTCCAGCTTCACGTCCGTCGCCGTGCCGCCCATCAGCAGGGCCAGTTCGTCGCGGACTATCTTGGTCATCATCTGCCCCGGCTTCACCGCCGTCAGTACGTTCTGACCCAGCGCTTTTTGCTTCACCGTGTCGGTGAAGGTCTTCGCTACCTTGTAGTTCACGTCGGCGTCGATGAGCGCACGGCGGATTTCCTTGAGCGTCTCCGCTACGTTGATTTCCGTGATGCGGCCTTCGCCTTTGAGTATCTTGAACGACCGTTCGAGTTTGTCTGTCAGGTTTTCAAACATGGTTTTCCCAATTTGGCTTCAAAGGTAAGCAGAAAATCGTACGCCTGCAAATCCGCTCCGGACTTTACAGCAGGCCCGCTTCGTAGTAGGCCACGATCTGTTCGATGATGCGGTCTTCGCCCTCCTTGTCGTAGGCCGACTTGAGGTCCTGCCCGAAGATTTTCGAGATGCCCTGCCAGAATCCCGCCACGAATCCGCCGCGGAATTCGCGCAGTACGTCGTAGGCCGTGCGGTCGGTTTCGCGGTCGATAAGTTTCAGCAGTACGCGCCCTTGCGTGCGGGTCATGTGTTTCAGTACGGGCGTGTATTCGTCCTTGATTTCGTCGTAGACTTGTTTGATGTAGGCTTTCTGTTCCTTTTTCGTCGGCAGGCGCAGCAGTTCGGCTTCCATTTCGGCCATCTTGGCCCGGGCGGTTTTCGCTATCGGGTAGACTTTCTTCACCGCGTCGACCAGCCGGCGGTAGCGGCGCAGGTCGGCCGGGCGTTGGAAAACGGGGACGGGCGCCACATGAATCAGCGGCGTCGAGTCGCCCTGTTCCACGGTCCATTCCTGGTAAAGATAGCCGCGGCCCCCTTGTGCCCGGAGTTCCGGCTGCGCGGCGCACAGCACGCACAAAAGCAGCAGCAGCTTTTTCATGGTCCGTAAATTTAGTTATCTTTGTCGGGCTGTCCGCGCTGTGCATCTTCGGCGGCGCGGGCCGGTCCATGCAAAAATAATCAATTCGTTCCCAATACGGAAATCATCATGTTGGAAAAAGGACTTACGGCCGTCAGCCGCACGACGGTGACGCCGCAGAATACCGCCGCCGCCATGGGTTCGGGCGACATGCCCGTTTTCGCCACGCCCGCCATGGTCGCGCTGATGGAGAACGCCGCCATGTTGGCAGTCGCCGGGGCGTTGCCCGAGGGGGCCACTACCGTCGGCGCCGAGATGAACGTCACCCATATCAAGCCCTCCGGTCTCGGCACCGAGGTCATCGCTTCGGCCGTCGTCACGGAGGTCGACGAGCGGAAAATCACCTTCACCGTCGGGGCCCGCGATGCCGAGGGGCTTATCGGCGAGGGTACCCACGTGCGTTTCGTCGTCGACCGCGCGCGGTTCCTCGCCAAGGTCCGGTAGGTTACAGACCTGCCAGGTGCTGGAGCCAGATTGCCAGCATGCCCGCCAAGTAGCCCGCCAGTACCAGCGGCGATATTTTGCGCAGGTACCATCCGAATTCGATTTTTTCAAGTCCCATCGCCACCACGCCTGCCGCCGAGCCGATGATAAGCAGGCTGCCGCCCACTCCGGCGCAGTACGAAAGCAGGTGCCAGAACAGGCCGTCGGTTACGAACCCTTGCATGAATGCCGGGTCGGCGCTCGCCGCTGCCGTCGCGGCGTCCGCCACCGGATACATGCCCATGCAGGCCGCTACCAGCGGTACGTTGTCGACGACCGACGACAGGATGCCGATCAGTCCTGCAATGGCGTAGGGTTCATGCAGGTGCTTGTCGAACCATTGGGCCATCCCCGTCAGGATGCCTGCGCTCTGAAGCACTCCCACCGCCATCAGAATTCCCAGGAAAAACAGAATCGTCGGCATGTCGATGTGCTTGACCACTTTCGACACGCGGTTCTGGATAGATTCCTCCATGTCGCGTTTGCGGTCGTAGAGGATTTCGGTCAGCGCCCAGTTTGCGCCCAGGGCGATAATCATCCCCATGTAGGGCGGCAGTCCCGTCAGTTCCTTGAAGACGGGTACGAACAGCAGTCCCGCTACTCCCGTCACCAGTATCGTGTGGCTCATGCGGCTGTCCACTCCTTGCGGCAGGGGCGCCGCTGCGGGTTCCGTCGTCGCCGCCGTTTCGCCCCGGCTTACGTAGCGCATCGCTATCGCCGTTGGCACCGCTACCGAGACCAGCGACGGCAGCAGCAGTCCGTACATCAGCGGCCCGGCCGTGACGTTGCCCCGCATCCACAGCATGATCGTCGTCACGTCGCCGATGGGCGACCACGCCCCGCCGCTGTTGGCCGCCACCACAATCAGTGCGGCGAATATCCACCTTTCGCGGCGGTCGTCGATAATCCGGCGCAGAAGCATGATCATGATGATGGCCGTGGTCATGTTGTCCAGCACGGCCGACATGAAGAACGTGATGACCACCAGCAGCCACAGCAGCCGTCGTTTGCTGCGGGTCCGGATGCGCGACGTGATGACGTTGAATCCGCCGTGGGTGTCTATCAGGTCCACGATGGTCATCGCGCCGATAAGATAGACCAGTATTTCGCACGTGCTGCCCAGCTGGGCGGTCAGCTGCGCGCCGATTTGCGGGTCGTGGCCCGCCAGGCTGAATATGGCCCACAGTGCGCCGCACATCAGCAGCGCCACGGCCGATTTGTTGATTCCGATTTTGTGTTCCAGCGCGATGAGCAGGTAGCCCGCGCAGAAAATCGCGATGAGGGTTGCAAGCATGGTTCAGGATTTCGGGGGTGCGTGATTTCGGATGCGTTTCTTGGATATTGCGTTTTTTTGATTACCTTTGCAACTGCTTTCGAGCAGCGATTGAGCTGTGGTGTAATGGTAACACAGCAGATTTTGGTTCTGTCGTTCCAGGTTCGAGTCCTGGCAGCTCAACTCCTTTCAGCAGAAGCGGAGACCCGGCGTCGGGTCTCCGCTTCGTTTTCGGGCCGGAACTGTCAATAGTTCTTTTTGCCCTGCAGGCGGTCGGCGGCCTTGTCGACAGCCTGGCCGATTTTGTCGGCGGTCTTTTCCGCGCCCTGCTTGATGTTGTCGCCTACCTTGCGGGCCGTGTTGCCCATGCGGTCGGCAGCGTTTTCCACGCCGTTTTTCATCTTGTCGGCGGTCTGTTCGGTCTTGTTCTTGCAGTCGGTGGCCTGGTTGAGTTTGTCGCCGAACTGTTTTTCGGTTTGCCGGTTTTCCCAGCTGTTCTTCGTGTCGTTCATTGTCTTGATTTTTTACCGTTCAACATGTTTTCTTCGTCGGGTGATCATCGAGACGATCCACAGCAGAACGACAGCTCCGGCAATCGAGGTCAGGAAGCTGCCCAGCGTGCCTACGGGTACCCACCCGAACCACGAGAAGATCCAGCCTCCCAGCACACCGCCGATCAGACCTACGATCAGATTGATGACGAGGCCCGAGCCGTCGCCCTTGACGATCAGGTTGGCGATCCATCCGGCCGCCAGACCGATTAAGAGATACCACAGAAAATACATAGTTTTCGTTTTTTTGACTTAACGTCTGCTTCGTTGCAAATTCCGTTCCCCAATTCGCCGGACGGGTAAAAATACAGGGGCAATACGTACCTCGCCCCGATGGATTCATTCTCCATCGGGGCGGGTGAACGTGTTGATACCTTGCGGAACAGACAGGGCCGCCCGCTGGGCGGCCCTATTATCAGAGGTGTTTATTCTTCGTGGCCTGCTTCTTCCAATGCTTTGGCCAGTTGGTCGGGACACGAGGTGCCTCGGCCGCGGCAGTCGATGCCTTTGAGGCGGGCGACGGCTTCTTCGGCGCGCATTCCGCGCACCAGCGCCGCAATGCCCTGCGTGTTGCCGTGACAGCCGCCCGTGAAAGCTACGTGGCGGATTACGCCGTCTTCAAGTTCGATGTCCACTTGTTTCGAGCAGGTGCCTGCGCAGGCATAACTTATTTTCTTGTTCATGTCGTGCCGTGCGGATGGCTTATTTCTGTTGGTTGCTGTTGTCGGCCACCACCATGTTCTTGTCGATGCGCAGGGTCACATCGCTGTCCACTTCGATAAGCAGCGAGGTCTCTTTCACTTCCTTGACCGTGCCATAGATTCCGCCTGCCGTGATTACCTTGTCGCCTTTTTTCAGTCCGTCGCGGAACGCCTGCATCTGTTTGCGGCGTTTGGCTTCGGGGCGCCACATGAAGAGCCACAGCACCAGCACCATCAGGCCGATCATGATCAGGAAGCTGTATTGCTGGAAAAATCCGGGTTGGGGTTCGGCGGGCATCGCCTGGAGGAAATTCATCATAACTCTTTTTTGTTTTGTTGTTTCTGGTTTTGCTTGGGCAAATATAACAATATTTTCGGGATTTCCCGAAATCCGCACCCCCTCATCGGCGATTCCGGGTACAGATTCACCCGTTCGGAACAGTCGGCATCCCTTTGCCGGCTACGGGTGCAAGCGGCTCGTTTCTCAAGTACGGTCTGTCTCTAAAAATATATTCGGTTTGTAATCGTTTGTTTGTCAGTTGTTTGCTTGGTTTCGGCTTCTGCGTTCGCGGTTCCCCGGCGGAATTTTTTTGGTAACTTGCTTGAAATGCGTTACATTTGTTGACAAATTGCACTTTCCGCCGCTCTCCGGGGCGGGTCCGTGCGGAAGGTCTGAAGCGGGTGTTTCGGGCCGGATTCCGCCGCGGAGCCGTCCGGTTGGCGGAATAGTTGCAGGTTACCGAAGTCGAACCGTATACCGTGCTGCGGCCTATGAGCCAGATTTTTCTGACATACAAGGGACTTTTGCCTTTGATTCCGTTCGTCGTGGCGTTTCTGTCGGTGTGCTGGATTCACCCGCGGCTGGTCAAGCTGGCTTACCTCAAGGGGATTGTCGACAATCCCGATTTCCGCAAGCTGCAGCGCAGTCCCGTTCCCGTGCTGGGCGGCTGCGCCGTCTTCTTCGGCATTTCGCTGGGGTTGGGCATCGTCAGTCCGTTCTTCGATTCTTCGCAGCTGCCGATCATCATGGCGGCCATGACCCTGATGCTTTATATCGGGACCATGGACGATATTCTGAATCTGTCGCCGGGGTTCCGTTTCTTCGTCGAGGTGCTTTGTTTGGTGCTGCTCGTCGTCGCAGGCGGTTTCAGTATCAGCCATTTCCACGGGCTTTGGGGTATCGGCGCCATCCCGTGCTGGTGGTGCAGCGCGTTGCTCACGGTCTTTGCCGCCGTCGGCATCATCAACGCCATCAACCTCATCGACGGGGTTAACGGCCTTTCGTCGGGTTATTGCATCATGGCGTGTCTGATTTTCGGCACCTTTTTCTTCTTCGCAGGCGATTTGGTCATGGTCTTGCTCGCCACCGTCTGCGTCGGGGCTTTGATTCCGTTCTTCTTCCACAACGTTTTCGGCAAGAGTTCGCGGATGTTCATCGGCGACGGCGGTACGCTCGTCATGGGGTTGGTCATGTCGATTTTCGTTATCCATACCCTGGACGCCCGGTCGCTGGGTGCGGTTTTCGCCGACAAGGGATTCGGGCTCATCCCGTTCACGCTCGCCGTGTTGTCGGTGCCCGTGTTCGATACCCTGCGCGTCATGTCGGCGCGTGTGCGGCGGCATGTTTCGCCGTTCCATCCCGACAAGACGCACCTCCATCATTTGTTCATCGACCTCGGGTTTTCGCATATCGGCACCACGTTCTGCATCCTTTCGCTCAACGCCGCGGTCGTCGTGTGCCTTTGGGCCTTGTATGCCGTGGGGGCTTCGGTCGAGGTGCAGCTCTATGCCGTCGTCGCGCTGAGTTTCCTGGTCACTTTCGGGCTCTATTATTTCGTGCGATGGAACGAGCGGCGCAGGAATCGTTTCTACCGCTTCCTGTTGCGGTTGGGCCGGGTCTCGCAGTTCGAGCGGCGGGGCGTCTTCCTTTGGTTCCAGCATCTTCTCGACCGGATATGACAGTTTCAGGCAGGTTGCTTCGGCGCCTGCTTTTTTGTTGGCCGTCAGCGCATCCGGCAGGGCGGTTCCAGACCGCAGGCGTCCAGCAGGTCCGTGTCGCGGAACAGCGTTTCGGTCGCTCCGTCGGCTGCGATTTCTCCGTCGCGCAGGACAATCATCCGGGGGCAGAGTTCCCTTGCCATTTCCATGTCGTGGGTGGCTACCAGCATCGTGTGGCTAAAACGTTTTAGCAGTTCGAGCGTCTGCCGCCGGGCCCGCGGGTCGAGGTCCGAGGTGGGTTCGTCCAGCACCAGCACCGAGGGTTCCATGGCCAGCACCGTGGCGATTGCCGCGCTGCGTTTCTGTCCGCCCGAGAGGCGGCAGGGCGATTCCTTGCGCAGGTGCAGGGCGCCCACGGATTCGAGCGCCGCCGTGACGCGGGCTTCGATTTCTTCCGGCGTCAGTCCCATGTTCGCCGGGCCGAACGCCACGTCTTCTTCCACGGTCGGCATGAACAGCTGGTGGTCGGGGTTCTGAAAGACCAGTCCCACCGTTTGCCGCACTATCGGCAGCGTGCGGGGCGTCAGGCCGATTCCGCCGACCGACACTTCGCCGTCGGTGGGCAGCAGCAGTCCCGCCGCAAGCAGCAGCAGGGTCGATTTTCCCGTGCCGTTCGCGCCCACGAGGGCAACTTTTTCGCCGTGCGTAATGCGCAGCGAAACGTCGCGTAGCGCTTCGCGGCCGCCCGGATAGCGGTAGCTGACGCGGTCGAATTGCAGGTAGTGGTGGCTCATCGGAAAAGACGTGTCAGGGTTTCTACCGGATAGCTCCAGCGCGCGGCGATCAGTGCAAGGCTCCAGCCCGTCAGAAAGGCGGTGTCGGCGCGTCGCCAGCGCGGTTTCCCGGCCGTGCAGTCGGGTATGCGTCCCGTGAAGCCGCGGGCCAGCATCGCCCGGTGTATCTGTTCGGCCCGGTCGAAGGTGCGCAGCAGCAGTTGCCCCACCAGCGTGCCCCACACCCGCAGGGCGGGGTGTTTGCGGCCGAAGCTGCGGGCGTCGCAGGCCCGCGACATGGCCAGCGCTTCTTCGAGCAGAACCCGCAGGTAGCGGTAGACGAACAGCAGCTGTACCGTCAGAAAGCGGGGGATTCCTGATTGCTGCATGGCCCGGCAGAGGGCGTAGAATCCCGTGGTGCCTATCAGCACCAGCAGCGCCGCCATCGAGAGGATGCCCCGCAGCAGAATCGCGGCGAATTCGATGCCGCCCTCCGTTACGGTCAGCGGTCCTATCCGCAGAGCCGGGGTGCGGTCGTAGAGCAGGTTGAAGATGCCTATCAGCGCCACGAACGGCAGTACCGCCAGCGAGCGGCGCAGGAGCGGTCCGAGCCGCATGCCGCCCAGCGTCGCCGTCGCCATCGGAAAGAGCGCATAGAGCAGGATTTCCGAGAGTTGCGGGAGCGGCACCGACAGCATCGTCACCAAATAGACCGTCGTCGCAAGCAGTTTCGCCCGGGCGTCGAGCCGGTGCATCGGGCTCTCCGTCCGGGCGTTCCGTTCCAGCGCGTCGAGTGCGCAGAGGGCATTTTGCAGGCTGTTTTTCATGCCCTTTTGCGTCGCGTGCGCAGCAGCTGCGTGCCGCCCCATGCGGCCAGCAGCAGCACGCCGCAGCCCACCAGCCCGGCCGTCGTGGTGCCGTAGTCGGGCAGGGCGGCGGTGGTCTCCTGAATGGCGGCGGCCGTGCGGTGCAGGCCGTCGGGCGCCGGGGCCATTTCGGCGGTTCCGGCCGTTCGGCTTAGCGACCATTCCAGTCCGTCGGGCTGCGACGAAGCGAGCCACGAGAACGAACCGCCCACGAGCAGCGCCGCCACGGCGATGGCCGCCAGCGTTCGGACGAAACGGCGCTTGGCCGGCTGCTCCTGCGGTTCGGTTCCGGCCAGCAGTTCCGGGCGGTAGCGTCTCACCGCGCAGAGCAGGGCTCCCGTAGCGAGCCCCTCGCCGATACCGATGGCTAAGTGGATGGGAAGCATGAAAAGCAGGAATTTCCCGATGGGCAGCGCCGTGATGGCCGAGGCCTCGGTCTCCAGCGTCACGGCCAGCGCGCCCAGTTCGAGCCCCGCCACCGATGCCAGCACCGACGCCGCGAAAATCCGGCCCGGCGTGGCGTCCGGACGCATCAGGGGCTTGAATACGAGCGGATAGGCCACCAGACACGAGAGCACCGCCATGTTGAATATGTTGCAGCCCAGGGCCAGAAATCCGCCGTCGGCGAAGAGCAGGCATTGCAGAATCAGCACCGACGAGAGGGCGAGCAGCGCTGCCCACGGTCCCAATATCGCCGAGAGCAGGATGCCGCCCACGATATGGCCGCTCGACCCGGTGCCCGGAACGGCGAAGTTAATCATCTGCGCCGCAAAGACGAAGGCTCCCATGACCCCCATCAGCGGCACGATGCGTTCGCTGTGCAGCACGTCGGTGTGCAGTCTGCTCCGCACCGGGCGCAGTTTGCGGACGGCCGTGCCCAGCAGTACCAGCGAGGCGGCTCCCGCGACGGCAGCCACCGTCGGCGAGACCAAAGCGTCGGACATGTGCATGGCGTTCTATTTTTTGGATGTGCGGCGCGGCTCGAAAAGCGGCCGGGGTGCCAGGTGGGTCTTGCGGGCCGGGTCCCAGTCGGTGTGATCGGGGCGTTCGGTCTCGTCGAAGCGGATCAGCGGCAGCAGGAACAGCCATGTCGTCAGGCAGAAAGGCGCGGTCAGCGTCGGGATGCCCAGCGGCGCAAGCATGACGTTCATACCCGCCTGCACGAATACCGTCACGACGATTCCCAGCAGCGCCCACACGGCCGAACGGCGGTTGGGCTTGTAGAAGACCGTGCCCAAAGCTATGGCCGTCAGCACGGGGCTGAATCCGTAGAGCCCGCCCGCGATTCCGCTGCCCGAAGCCTCGAACAGGATGGCTACCAGCAGCGCCACGGCCGAACCGACGGCGGCCCACAGCGCGGCGCGGGCGCTGCTCAGCAGCAGCCCGATCAGAAACAGCAGCCCCGTCACCCACGAATCGACCAGGAACACCTGCCCGAGGCCTTTGAGCCAGTAGACGATCAGGTGGCCCAGCCGCAGGTTTTCGCCCGACGCGAAAAGCGTCGGCAGCGTCGGGTCGCTCAGATGGGTGGGCGGCATCCCGTGCATGGCGCGCGCCGCCAGCAGAAAGAGCCACGTGCAGAAGACAAACGGGAAAGTCAGCGAGTTGACTTTCCACGGGGCCATCACGTTGTTGAATCCCGTGCGTACCCAGGTCGTCATCGCCGCGCAGAGTATCAGCGCCAGCCACATCCAGAAGGTGTTGCCCAGGAACGTGGGGAAGGCGCAGCCTACGAGCACTCCGTTGAAGCCCCACAGCCCTTGCGTGCCGTCGTCTTCCGGGAGCCGCAGCAGCCTGCCCGTCAGCGTGGAGACCGCCACCGCGACGAGTGCGCCCCACGCTACGATGCCCGTGCGGTTGGCGCACGAGCCCCAGATGATGCCTGCCAGAAACAGCAGGCCGGTCCATGCGCTGGGCTGGAACATGACCTGCCCCATGCCGCGCAGCATTTTCTTGAGAAGGCCGACTCCGGCGTGGGCCGTCGGCGCAGAGAGAGTTGTTGCCATAGTTTATAAGTCGTTTAATCGGTTATCGCCACGGAAATTCTTCCGGCAGCGGGCGGTGTTTGACTTCTTCGCGCACCGTCGAGCAGAACCGGCGGACCAGTCTCTTGACCGGGCCCGTTTCGTCGCCCAGTGCTTTGTAGAGCAGTCCGCAGCCGTTGGGCAGGCGGGTGATTCCGGCCGCCGTGCGGGTTGCGTCGTCGACGAAGGCTTCCGTGCGGGCGTAGATGCGTTCGGCTTCGTCGGGCGGCGTCAGCACAATGGCGTTGGCGAAGACGTCGTAGCCGCCCATCACGCCCAAGGCCGCCGGCGGCTCAGACGCCGGGCGGATGACGAACTTTTCGCGGAACAGCCGTTCGCCGTCGGGGCGTTCGGCCTGCGTCGTCACGGAAAGCACGTCGTAGGCGAAGCGTTCGCCGCGGTCGAAGTATTTGCGGCCGCTCATGTAGATTTCGGCATAGAAAAGCGTCGCCGTGGGGTCTATGCGGATCGTCGTGTCGGCGATGAAACGCGTGTGGCGGCACGGAATCGTCGGCTCGGGCAGGTATTCCAGATAGGCGTCCGCTTCCAGCTCGAAGCACTGCCGGAGCCCCGAATAGTTGTAGCGCATTTCGGCCAGCTTGGTGGCCGCTCCCGTCGAGAGGTGGGCATAGGCGCCCTTGCGGACTGCGAAGTGTTGGCGGTAGCGGTCGCCGTCGACATTGGGACCTCCCGACGAAAGGATGTAGACGCACGGCATTTCGGGCATCCCCTCGTCGAAGTAGAGTTCCTGCTGGACGATGAGCGGTGCCCGGCGGTCGAGGTCGCGCATGATGGAGCGCCCCTGGCCGTCGAGCTCGAAACCTAAGTAGAGATAGCCCGTCTTCCCGGGGGTCCCTACCGGCATGGCTTTCGGTTCGGCCAGATAGGGGGCCATTTCTTTGGCGGCGGAGAAGTCCATCGGTTCAGACCATTGCGGTTTCGAGTTCGGGTTCCTCGTGGCGTTCGACGTCGAACAGGGCCATGCGGCGGATGAGCTCCACCAGTTCCTCGATGCCCTCGCCCGTCATGCAGTTCGTGAAGACGAACGGTTTGCCGGGGCGCATCCGCTCCGAATCGACGCGCATGACCTCCAGGTCGGCATGTACGTAGGGCGCCAGGTCGGTCTTGTTGATGACCAGGATGTCCGACTGCGAAATGCCCGGGCCGTCCTTGCGGGGGATTTTGTCGCCCGCGGCCACGTCGATGACGTAGATGAAGAAGTCCACCAGCGCCGGGCTGAATGTGAGGGTCAGGTTGTCGCCGCCCGATTCGATGAGCACCACGTCGCCGTCCGGGAAGCGGGCTTCCATCTCCTCGACGGCCGCGATGTTCATCGAGGGGTCTTCGCGCACGGCCGTGTGGGGGCAGGCGCCTGTCTCCACGCCGATGATGCGTTCCTCGACCAGGATGCCCTTGAGCATCTTGCGCACGTGTTTGGCGTCTTCGGTCGTCACGATGTCGTTCGTGATGACCAGCACTTTGTAGCCCATTCCCAGCAGGCGGGGCGTGATGGCTTCGATGAGGGCCGTTTTGCCGGAGCCGACGGGTCCGCCGATTCCGATTCTGCATGTGTTGTTCATTGGTTCAGGTGTTTTGTCAGTTCATGAAAAGTCGTTTGGTTCCTTTTTCGTGCAGCGAGGCCAGGATGTCGGTCTGCGGCGCGAAAGCGTTCATGTCGCAGTAGTCCGCCCCGGCCGCTTCGGCATAGAGCGCTTCGGTTTCGGCCGAAAGCCGGAACAGAATGCGCTGCGTGTCGTAGTGCGACACGCGGACGCAGCGCAGCGCGGCGTTCAGCACCGTGCCGATGGCGCCGTATTGGTGCGAGCAGAAAAGTTCGCGTTCGCCTATGCCGTTGGCCGCGAAGACGATGCCTTGGGCCGCAGGGTAGCTGCCGGGCGTGCGTCCGGCTTCGATTTCGGCCAGCCAGCGGGCCGCGGTCGGGTCGTCGGCGATGCGGGTGAAAAGCTCGGCCAGTTTCTTGCCCATGCGGCAGGTCATCTGGCGGGCTTCGGCGTTCAGCTTGCAGAGGATGGCCTGCGTGTCGGCTTCGACGATGCCCTCGAAATCCTTGCGCAGGTAGCTGCGATGGGCGTGCAGTGCCGCCACACCGTCGGTCAGGGCCGCCTGCCGGGCGATGCAGCGGGCGTAGGCTTCGAGCGTGGGCGCATCGTGCACGAGCCCCGTGTCGGCGGCCGTCTCCAGTCCGTTGGAAAACGAGAAGGTGCCGACCGGAAAGGCCGAGTCGGTGAGTGCCATCAGCCGCATCAGCAGCGCGGCGCGGTCAGGCGTGGGCATGATGGTGGTGGTGTTCCGTTTCGTTTTCGTGGTTGGCACCGCCGAACAGCCGGCGGATTTCGTGGGGCGCGAGGTAGGGGATCACTTCCGAGCCCGGCTGGAACGAGCAGTGGACGTGTTCGATGCGGTGGGTGCGCATGACGCTGTCCATCACTTTCTTGTCGACAGTCAGCGGAACATAGACTTTCGTGCCTTTGACGACGGCGGGCCAATGCTGGTTGCCGATGGCGTGGCCCAGTTCGAGGGCGATGTGGATGATTTCCTCGGGCCGTTCGGACGCGAGTTCGCCGAGGTCGGCCACCAGCACATCGTTGAGCCGGATGCGGAGCGCCACCATGCGGTTGGCGTCGGCATCGTATTCCAGGATGTCGCCGTCGAGCAGCTGGGAATGGCGTTCGAGGGCCACGGCATATTCGTTGCCGCGGTCGCCGGGCGCCACGAAACGGCTTTTCTGGGCCGTCCATTGGTCGAGTTCGACGGTTTCGATGTCGGCTTCGGCGGCACGTTCGGCCCACTCGGGCGCGTGCAGGTTGCCGACGATTGCGGAGTAGATTTTCATGGGCAGGAGTGTTTTGTTGAGAGGTGGAGAAAAAGTCCGGTTCCGGAACCATGCGTTTCCGGAACCGGGCGCAGCGTCAGCTGAACCAGTAGAGCTGGCTCAGCGGGAATTCGCGGGCGGGCTTGACATAGGCGCGGACGCCGTTGACCAGCACGTCGAACGTTTCGGGATTGACGTCGATTTGCGGCATGCCGCCGTTGCGGACCATGTCGAACTTGGTGATCTGGCGCGTGCGGCGCACAGGTAGCACCATGCGGTCGAGCGAAAGCCGTTGCTTGATGCCGCTTTCGCAGGCGGCGTTCGAGACGAACGAAATGCAGGTCTTGGGCAGCGCACGGCCCCAGGCGCCGAACATCGGCCGATAGTAGCACGGCTGCGGCGTGGGCAGCGATGCGTTGGGGTCGCCCATGTTGGCCCAGTTGATGACCCCGCCCTTGATGACCATCTTGGGCTTGGCTCCGAAGAAGTGGGGTTCCCACAGCACCAGGTCGGCGATTTTGCCTTTTTCGACCGAGCCTAAGTAGTCCGACACGCCGAACGTGATGGCCGGGTTTATAGTGATCTTGGCCAGGTAGCGCAGCACGCGGAAGTTGTCGTTGCCCTCGGCGTCTTCGGCCAGTTTGCCGCAGGCGTTTTTCATGAACGACGCGGTCTGGAACGTGCGCATGAACGATTCGCCGATGCGGCCCATGGCCTGCGAATCGGACGACACCATGGAGAGCACGCCCAGGTCGTGGAGCACGTTTTCGGCGGCCTGCGTCTCGGGGCGCACGCGGCTTTCGGCGAACGCCACGTCCGACGGGATTTTGGGGTTGAGGTTGTGGCACACCATGATCATGTCGAAGAGCTCGGCCTGCGAGTTGATGCCAAACGGCAGCGTGGGGTTGGTCGACGACGGCAGTACGTAGGGCATCGAAGCGACCTTCAGCAGGTCGGGCGCATGGCCGCCGCCCGCACCTTCGGTGTGGTAGGTGTGGATCGTGCGTCCGTCCATGGCGGCGATGGTGTCTTCGACGTAGCCGCCTTCGTTGAGGGTGTCGGTGTGGATGGCCACCTGCACGTCGTAGCGGTCGGCGACGTCGAGCGCCGCACGGATGGCCGCCGGGGTCGAGCCCCAGTCTTCGTGGACCTTCAGTCCGCAGACGCCCGCTTCGATTTGTTCTTCGATGGACTGGGCCACCGAGCAGTTGCCCTTGCCGAGCATGCCCACGTTGACAGGCAGCGTTTCGAGCGATTCGAGCATGCGTTCGGTGTTCCACTTGCCCGAGGTGATGGTCGTGCCGTTGGTTCCGTCGGTGGGGCCGATGCCGCCGCCGAAGAGGGTGGTGATGCCGTTGCTCAGCGACGCGTAGGCCTGCTGGGGCGAAATCAGGTGGACATGGCCGTCGATACCTCCGGCCGTGAGGATGAGGTGTTCGCCCGAAATGGCGTCGGTGGCCGCTCCCGTGATCAGGTCGGGGTGCACGCCGTGCATGGTGTTGGGGTTGCCCGACTTGCCGATGCCCGCGATTCTGCCGTCCTTGATGCCGACGTCGGCTTTGACCACGCCCAGAATCGGGTCGATGATCGTGACGTTCGTGATGACGATGTCGAGCGCCCCTTCCTTGGCGGTCATCGTGTTGGCCAGCCCCATGCCGTCGCGCAGGGTCTTGCCGCCGCCGTAGACCACTTCGTCGCCGTATTCGCGGAGGTCCTTTTCGATCTCCACGTAGAGGTCGGTGTCGCCCAGCCGGATTTTGTCGCCGACGGTCGGACCGAACAGGTTGTTGTATTCCTGACGTGAAATTGTTGCCATGTTGCTATTTTTTTGCGTTGTTGTCGTTGTGCGGAGCTGCGGCCTGCTGTTTCTTGTAGGCGGCTTCGGCTTCCTTTTCGGCGATTTCCTTGAATCCGGCCAGACGGACCTTGCGCACGGCCTTGAGCCGCGCCGGGAAGTAGGTCGGGGCGTCTTCGTCGCCCGTGTAGCCCATGACCAGCCCGTTGAAGCCGATGATGCGGCGCTTGCCGGCGTAGGCGACAGCCTCGACTTCTTTCTGGTCGCCCGGCTCGAAGCGGATGGCCGTGGTGGCGGGGATGTTCAGATGGCAGCCGAACGCGGCGTCGCGGTCGAATTCCAGGTAGCGGTTGACCTCGAAGAAATGGAAGTGCGAACCCACCTGAATGGGACGGTCGCCCGTATTGCGGACCACGAGTTTGACGGTTTTGCGGCCCGTGTTGTATTCGATAGGGTCTGTAGCCAGCAGCACTCCGCCCACAGGGACGGGCTGCGCGGGTTTGAACCCCGGTTGGTTCGGATAGAGCCCTGCGGCCTGCCGCTGGTCGGCAGCCGGGGCGGATTTTGCGGTATTGTCCATGATTCGGCTTTTTTAGGTTATTTGATGGGGTGGTGGATGCTCACCAGGCGCGACCCGTCGGTGAAGACGGCTTCGACCTGCAGCAGGTCGACCATGTCGGCCACACCGTCCATGACGTCGCTCTTGCGCAGGACGCTGGCTGCGGCGGTCATCACTTCCTCGACGGTCTTGCCCGCCCGCGCTTCTTCGAGCGCCGTGGAGGTGATGTAGGCCACGGCTTCCGGATAGTTGAGCTTGAGCCCTTTCTTCATGCGTCGTTCGGCAATCATGCCCAACGAAAGGAGCATCAGTTTGTCGATCTCTTTCGGTGATAAGTGCATAGTTGTTGTGTTTTTTTGAGGATTACGGCACCCGCCGCCCTGCGTTCGCGGGGAGACCGACGGTACGTCTTCGCGCTCAGTTCAAAGAATATGCCAGGACGGCGAATGCGGCTGCGGCCCGGAATTTGCTAACTTTGCGGCAAATTTTCTCAGAATTATGTTTCGAGCAATGCTTATTGCAGGATTAGGAGGCTTCGTCGGCACCTGCCTGCGTTTTCTGACTGGAAAAATCTTCCACTTCGCGGGGGCCGAAGCCTTTCCGTGGGGAACCTTCACGGTCAACTTGATCGGTAGCTTCGTCATCGGCATCTTCTTCGGGATGGCCGAGAAGACGCACTTGATTTCGCCGTCGATGAACGTGTTCCTCATCACGGGATTCTGCGGCGGTTTCACCACCTTTTCGTCGTTCTCCGACGACATGTACCTGCTTTTGCAGCACAAGCAGTGGCTCGGGTTCGGGCTTTACGTGGGGCTCAGTTTCGTGCTGGGTCTGCTGCTCGTATGGCTTGGCAGATCGCTGATTAAAACGATTTAGCAAGCAGTACCGAAATGAAAACGGGCTATTCGGCACATACCGAATAGCCCGTTTTGCCGTATGCGTACCGTTATTTGCGCGCTATATAGAAAAGGTCGAAACTCTCGTCGCTGACGGGTCCGAGCCGATAGTCGTCCATAAGGATGGAGGTAGTCAGTTCGGTGTTCTCCTTGAGCAGCTTGCGGCGGTTGATGCGGTTGAGGATGTCATAGGGAATCTGGAGCAGGCGCCGCGGCAGACGGTGCTGGAGGTCGAAAATATCCAGGCGGGCCATCCGCTCCACGCTCCGGCGGTTCTGCTCGTAGTAGGCCATGACCTTGCCGTTGCCGGAGACGCCCAGCATTTCGACCTCTGCGAAGATGCCGAGCAGTTCGCGCAGCTGACAGGCCGTATATTCGCGCACATGCCACGGATTGCGCGTGAGCGACATGGGGGCGTTGGGCGTGGTGACGATGAACCGACCGCCGGGACGCAGCACCCGGTATATTTCGCGGACGAACTCCGCATCCTGCTTGATGTGCTCGATGACCTGGAACGAAATCACGCAGTCGAACTCCCCGTCGGCGAAAGGCAGCGGCGGTACGGCGGTTTGCCGGAACACGACGCCGGGAAAGCGGCCGAAGTCGACGGGCGGAAGGTGCTTGTCGACGGTGACGAAACGTGCGGCCTTGGGCGCCACGGCTTCGATGCCGTAGCCCGACCCGGTGCCGATTTCGAGCACGTCGCCCCCGATGCGTTCGGCGGCGGCATGGTAGGCCAGCAGCGAGCGCTGGAACACGAAATTGTCGGAAGCCTCGCGCGACACGCGTTCGGCGGTCTGGACCTTTGCCATTATTTGCAGATTTGGATGCCCCGGTCGTTCATCTCGACGGTGCCTTGCTTGAGCAGCATGCCGACCGACCGCTTGAATGTTTTCTTGCTCATGGCCGTGAGCCGCCGGACCTCCTCGGGGTCGCTGTCGTCGTTGAGCGGCAGGTGACCGCTGTTCTGCCGGAGCAGTTCGAGCAGCGTTTGGGCCGAATCCCTGACTTGTGCGAATCCCTGCTGCTGGAGCGTGACGTCGATACGGTTGTCCTCGGTGATGCGGCGCACGAAACCCCGCAGGCGGTCGCCGACGGCGACGGGCCGGAAAATCTGGTCGCGGTAAATCATGCCCCAATGGCGGCTGTTGACGATGACCCGGTAGCCGATGGGGCTTTCGGAAGCGACGAGCAGGCCGACCTCCTCGCGCGGACGGACCGTAATCTGGTCGTTGTCGATGAAAGCCTTGAGCTTGTTGGTGGCCACGCAGCGCCCCGTGACGCTGTCTTCGTAAAGGTAGACCACGTAACTGTGGCCTGCGAGAATGCCGCCCTGCTGGTTGCGGTTGGGCAGGAAAAGGTCCTTGCCCACGAGCCCCCAATCGAGGAACGCGCCGTGCACCGTCTTGTCGACGACCTTCAGGAACCCGGCTTCGCCGACGCGCAGAAGGGGTGTCTCGGTCGTAGCTACGAGACGGTCTTCCGAATCGTGGTAGACGAAGACTTCCTTGCGGTCGCCGGGCTTGTCGGTGAGCGAGACGTAGCGGTTGGGAAGCAGCACTTCGTCGTGCTCTTCGTTTTCGAGGTAAAGCCCGTAGTCGGAGATGCGGCTGACGGTGAGGGTGTGGGTGCGGCCTGCTTTGAGCATGGTGGAGTCGGTTTGCCGGCAAAAGTACGCTTTATTTCGTTGCGGCGCAACTTTCCGGCGAATTCGCTGCGGCGGAAAGTTGGCGGATGGGGAAAAATAATTACCTTTGGATGACAAAAAAGCATTTTATGAAAATACGCATAGCCCTTTGCCAGGTAGACATGGAGTGGGAACATACGGCCCGCAATCTCGAACGGCTGGAACCCGTCGTCGCGGCGGCCGAAGCCGACGTGGTGGTGCTGCCCGAGATGTTTGCGACGGGGTTCAAGCTGCGGCCCGCCGTGGTGGCCGAACCGCAGGACGGGCTGGTGGTCACGACGATGCGCCGCTGGGCCGCGACCTATAAGAGAGCGGTGGTGGGGAGCGCCGTCATCGTGGAGGAGGGCACCTACCGCAACCGCATGTTTTTTGTGAAGCCCTCGGGCGAAATCCAATGGTACGACAAGCGCCACTTGTTCCGTCCGGGCGGCGAGGGCCGCGACTACACGCCGGGCGACAAACGCGTGGTGGTGGAGTACATGGGATTCCGCTTCCTGCTGCAAATCTGCTACGACCTGCGCTTCCCGGTGTGGAGCCGCAACCGGGGCGACTACGATGCCATCATCTACTGCGCCTCGTGGGACAACAAACGGCGCGACGCGTGGTGCGCCCTGCTGCGGGCGCGGGCCATCGAGAACCAATGCTACGTAATCGGCGTGAATCGGGTGGGGACCGACCCCGACGCGGTGTATATCGGCGACTCGCAGGCGCTGGACTACCTGGGCCGCACGATAGCGGGTGCCGACAGCGGCGAATGGACGATGTCCGTGACGCTCGACCTGGAGCAGCAGCGCGCGTTCCGCGAATCGTTCCCGGCATGGCAGGATGCCGACGATTTCCGGCTGGAACCTTGAGAAGTTCGGCCAGATTGTGCTATCTTTGCCGCTTGGCGGCTCCGGAGCCAATAAACCGGGGCTGCGGTACGTTTCTCTGCCGATGAAAGAAGATACGATCAAAATACTGGGTGCCCGGGTCCACAACCTCAAGAATGTCGACCTCGAAATTCCGCGGCGCAAGCTGGTGGTGGTGACGGGACTGAGCGGTTCGGGCAAGTCGTCGCTGGCGTTCGACACCATCTATGCCGAGGGCCAGCGCCGCTACATGGAGACGCTGTCGACCTATGCGCGGCAGTTCGTGGGGACGATGGAGCGGCCCGACGTGGACAAGATTACGGGACTGAGCCCGGTGGTGGCCATCGAACAGAAGACCACCAACAAGAACCCCCGCTCGACGGTGGGCACGGTGACCGAAATCAACGACTTTCTGCGTCTGCTCTATGCGCGCGCCTCGCGTGCCTATTCGCCGGTCACGGGCGAGGAGATGGTCCACTATTCGGACGACCAGATAGCCGGCCTGATAAGCAAGGATTTCGCGGGGCGGAAAATAGCCTTGCTGGCACCCGTGGTCAAAGGCCGCAAGGGCCACTACCGCGAACTTTTCGAGACGCTGGCCAAGAAAGGCTACCTCTATGCCCGCATCGACGGCGAAATCCGCGAAATATCGGCGGGAATGCGGCTGGACCGCTATAAAATCCACACCATCGACCTGGTGGTGGACCGGATGACCGTGAGCGACGACGCGCGAGACCGCATCATGACCTCGCTTAAGGAAGCGCTTCGCCAAGGCAAGGGGACGATGGCGCTGTACGACTACGGCACCGACGAACAGCGCTTCTATTCGCGCCACCTGATGTGTCCCTCGACGGGAGTGGCGTTCGAGGACCCGGCGCCGCACACCTTTTCGTTCAACTCGCCCAAGGGGGCCTGCCCCCACTGCAACGGACTGGGCGAGGAAGCGGTCTTCGACCTGGCGAAAATCATCCCCGACAAACGCCTTTCGATTCGCGAGGGGGCGGTCGAACCGCTGGGCAAGTACCACAACAACATGCTTTTCGCGACGCTCGAAATGCTGGGGCGCCGCTACGATTTCACGCTCGACGACCCGATGGAGACCCTCTCCGACGCGGCGCTTCATGCCTTGCTGTACGGCGATTCGGAGCCGCTGACCGTGGACCTTTCGCAGTTCAGCGCGCCCTCGGGCGGGCGGCAGTTCCTGTCGTGGGAGGGGGTGGCCGAATTCATCGGCCGCAGCGAAGACGACGAGACGGCCCGCGGCCGCAAGTGGCGCGAACAATTCCTGGTCTATAAGACCTGCTCGGCGTGCGGTGGCTCGCGGTTGAGGTCCGAAGCGTTGCAATTCCGCATCGGCGGCAAGAACATAGCCGAAGTGTCGGCCATGTCGATCGACGAATTCGCCGGGTGGGTGGACCGCATGGAAGAGATGATGTCCGAACGCGAGTGGCGCATAGCGCAGGAAGTGGTCAAGGAAATCCGCGAGCGGCTGCGCTTCCTGCGCGAAGTGGGGCTGGGCTATCTGTCGCTGGCCCGCTCGTCGCGGTCGCTGTCGGGCGGCGAAAGCCAGCGCATCCGGCTGGCGACGCAGATAGGCTCGAAGCTGGTGAACGTGCTCTATATTCTGGACGAACCCTCCATCGGTCTGCACCAGCGCGACAACCAGCGGCTTATCCGCAGCCTGGAAGAACTGCGCGACGCGGGCAACTCGGTCATCGTGGTGGAGCACGACGAGGAGATGATGCGCGCGGCCGACTTCATTGTGGACGTGGGTCCCAAGGCCGGGCGCCGGGGCGGCCACATCGTAGCGGCGGGCACGCCGGACGACATCTTGAAGTCCGATTCGGTGACGGCCGACTATCTGACGGGCCGCCGCCGCATCGAAATCCCCGAAAAACTGCGCGAGGGCACGGGCGAAAGCATCGTAATCCGGGGCGCACGGGGCAACAACCTGAAAAACATAGACGCCGAATTCCCGCTGGGCAAACTGATTTGCGTGACGGGAGTGAGCGGCTCGGGCAAGTCGACCCTTGTGAACGAAACGCTGCGCCCGATTCTTGCTAAAACGTTTTACAGGGCGCTGGACCGCCCGCTGGAATACGATGCCATCGAGGGCATCGAACATGTGGACAAATTGGTGGTGGTCGACCAGTCGCCCATCGGCCGCACGCCGCGCTCGAATCCGGCGACCTACTCCAACGTGTTCACCGACATCCGCAAGCTGTTCGAGCTGACGCCCGATGCGCAGATACGCGGTTTCAAGGCGGGACGCTTTTCGTTCAACGTCAAGGGCGGCCGCTGCGAAGAATGCCGCGGAGCGGGGGTGCAGACCATCGAAATGAACTTCCTGCCGGACGTCTATGTGACCTGCAAGGCGTGCGGCGGCCACCGCTACAACCGCGAGACCTTGGAGGTGAAGTACAAGGGCAAGTCGATAGACGACGTGCTGAACATGACGGTCAACATGGCGGTGGAATTCTTCGAGAACATACCGAACATCTACCAGAAACTGCGTGCCATACAGGAAGTGGGGCTGGGCTATCTGACGCTCGGGCAGCCCTGTACGACCCTCTCGGGCGGCGAGAGTCAGCGCATCAAACTGGCGTCGGAACTCTCCAAACGCGACACGGGCCGCACGCTCTACATTCTGGACGAACCGACGACGGGCCTGCATTTCGAGGACATCCGCCTGCTGCTGGAGGTGCTCAACAAGCTGGTGGACCGGGGCAATACGGTCATCGTCATCGAGCACAACCTCGACGTGGTCAAGGTTGCCGACCATATCATCGATATCGGCCCCGAGGGCGGTGTCGGCGGCGGCGAAGTCGTCGCCACGGGTACGCCCCACGAAGTGGCGCAGTGCCCCCGCAGCCACACCGGGCAGTTCTTGAAAAAGATGGGGCTGTAAATTGTTTTGTCTTAAAAATGATTATATTTGCATAGTATTCAATTCTGTTGCCTATGAAATAGTGGTGCCTGTGCGCACATTGTAGACATATTCGGAAAAAGCGTTAGCTTTTATTCTTGTTCTTGAAACTTAGGAAACTTCACAGAGCAACCAAGAGTAAAGCGGTGACGCTCACGCCCTCACGGCGTGGGCTTTACTCATTTATTTGGTTGCATGGTATCCTAAGACCTCAAGAACAGATAAAGAGTTTTGTCCGCGCTTTTTTTATGTGCGTGCCTCGACCTCGAAAAGGACAAACCGAGTATTTTTCTAAACTACAATCGAATTGTATGAAGAAATTTTGTGCGCTGTTTTTTCTTGCAGCTATGATCTTCGCAGGGTGCAGTGAAAAAGATGATGCGATAGCTGAAAATCCGAACCGGCCCGGAGAAACTCCGGGACAACCTTCCGAAACACCGGGAGAGACTCCTGCTTTGACAATCGGGACTACAAAATACACGTTTCCTGCCGAGGGCGGTTCTGTGCAGATACCATTTGAGGTAAATGTCGACTGGAAAACTTCGATCGAGTACCGCACGGAGGATTCCGGATGGCTGACCTTGACGCCCGAAAGCGGCGAGGCCGGAAATGTCGTATTGACCATAACGGCCGAATCCAATTCCGCTACCGAGCAGCGGAGTGCTGCCGTTCATGTTCTTTATGGAGAACAATCCTGTGAATTGGCAGTTGACCAGATGAAGAAGGTTGAAAATATTGATGTTACCGGTAAATTCGATCCTCTTTTCGCTCATGTGCTACAAACGGGTGGGTATATTGCTGATGCGGCTCATATCACGACGGAGGAATTGAAAAGTATCACGTGGCTATCTGTTGGTTCTCGCAATCTGACCTCTTTGCAGGGCATTGAATATTTTACAGCATTAGAACGTTTGGATTGTTCCTCTAATCTGCTAACCTCATTGGATGTTTCGGGATGTACGGCATTGAAAAATTTAAGCTGCAATTCCAATCAATTGGCATCGTTGAATGTTTCCGGCTGTACGGCATTGGAATGGTTGAGCTGCCAGAGTAATAAATTAACAGCGCTGGATATTTCCGGATGTTCAGCTATGAAATATTTGTTTTGTGGTTTCAATGAATTGTTATTGTTGGATGTTTCCGATTGTACAACATTGACGTATTTGTGGTGCATGGGCAATCAGTTGCCCTCATTGGATGTTTCAGGTTGTGCAGCTTTGAGAGATTTGGCATGTGGTGTCAATCAGCTGGCTTTTTTGAAGCTTTCTGGTTGTACAGCATTGGAAAGTTTGGCTTGCAGTTCTAATAAATTAACAGTGCTGGATATTTCAGGATGTAGGTCATTGGAGAAATTGAATTGTGATTCTAATCAATTGACCGTGTTGGATGTATCGAACAATACTATGCTGACTGAATTGAATTGTTCTTCCAATGAATTGTCGTTGTTGGATGTTTCAAGCAATGCAGTATTGGCGAAATTGAAATGTTACTCCAATCGATTAACAGCTTTGAATGTTGCGAACAGGTTGGTAGAATTGGATTGTAATGCTAATAAGCTGACTTCTTTGGACGTTTCTAATTGTATGTTGCTGACTATATTGGATTGCAGCTCTAATGAATTGTTATCATTGAATGTTACGGATTGTTCGGCATTGGAGCAGTTGAAATGCGATTCTAATAAGCTACCCTCTTTGGAAATTTCTTCTAATACGGCATTGCATTATTTGATTTGTAACGATAATCCCGGAGATGGGGCGGTTTTTCCTGTTACAGCATGGTTCGATAATAATTCCATACCCTCTGGATATGATAATAATGTTTATTATTTCTTCACGTCTTGGAACTGGACTTATGATGGTCACACCGTTACAATCAACTATCGTAAAGCTTAGTAAATTGTGATTGAGAGAAATAATTATTAAAAAGTTTTTTATTATGTTCAAGAAAATTTTTGAATCCTGCGAGGAGAGCATCGTTCAACGTGTCAGCAATCCGTATTTCGGGACATATATTGCCGTCCTTTTGATCGATAATTGGAAGCTGCTCTACACGTTATTTACCTTTAATTCGTCCGATACGAGAGTGGAGAGAATCGCTATCATAACGGATTATATAAACCAAGCCGGTGGATTATCGTGTTTGTTCTTCAAATGCGCACTGATTGCATTCATCCCGTTCGTAATTTATTATGTATTGTTGCATCTATCGGGATATATTTCAAACTTGTCTGAGTTATGCATAAAACCGTGGCTTCTGAAACTGGTCGACAAGGGATCGGTCGTCGAGAAAGCAAAATACAATAAATTAGTTTCTCGAATAGAGACTTTGCATGTGAAATTAGACGAAGAACGGAAAAAACGTTTGGAAACGGAGACAGAACTGGATGAATTAAATAAAAAACTTATGAAACTGCAAAATGAACAAGTGTTGGCATCTGTAAACAGCCAGCAAGAACAGAAATCGAATGTTAAGGAGGTAATTAACGATAGGAAAAATAAGTCTTATTATCGAATTCTGGAGGATATTCGGGCTCAAAATTTGAATGAGGATTTCGAGGCTTTAATTCGTAAAATACAATCGAATGAAGATATTTACGACGATGAGCCGATCGTGAAATACGGAATCAAGCATGGTTTGATTTATAAATCCGATGCTCGTTATTTCTTTACCGATACGGGAAATGCGATTGCTAAGATTTTTATCAATACGTCTTTGCCTAAGATTATTAAATCCAAATAATTACAGGTTTTTGGTGTGTAAAAGTGAAAAGATCTCGCAAAAACTGCGAGGTCTTTTTTTGTCTGCTCTTCGGCACCGAAATTGCAATCATGGCCGCAAAACCAAACCATTACAGCCATGAAAAAAGCAGTGATAATCCTGAGCGGCCTGCTGCTGTGCGCCGCCGCGGCGACGGTGATCGGCCAGAAGAAGATGCTTTCGCCCAAGGAAGAACGCCGCGAAGTCCGCGAAAAACGCCGTGCGGAACGCATTGCGAACTACGAGAAGATGATGGACTCGCTGGTTCTCTCGCGCAACTTCCAGTTCAATCCCCAGATGATGCAGCGCCAGCCGGCGGGCCCCATGCGCCAGATTGTCAACCCCTCGTTCAACGTAGGCATCTGGGACGGCACGGCCGACATCTGTCTGCCCTATATCAAAGGCTACGTACCGCCTTACTACACGACGGTAATCAACTATACGGTATCGGACCTGCAAGGCTACACGACCGAACAGACCCACGAAGGGTGGATGGTGACGTTCAACACGTCGCTCTATTCGGCGGGGACTTATACCTTCACGTTCGAGATATTCTCCCGCACGGGCGGTGCCAATCTGACGATCAGCAACCCGTGGTACAACCCGGTGCAGTATACGGGTTCGATTTCGCAGCTCTACTGACATGAAGTTTCTTTGCCTGCCCGGCGCCGTGCTGCTTGCAGCCGGTGCCGTTTTTGCGCAGACGCCTACCAGGCCGAACTGGCCGTGTTGACCGTGACGGGAGAGACGATTCTGCTGCTCACGACGCCTGATGCCACAATGCGCTACGTAGGCTGGCTGTGGGACTAAACTTTGTAAATCAGCGCGACGGCCGAAACGGAAACACCCTCTTCGCGCCCCTCGAAACCGAGATGCTCTGTGGTCGTAGCTTTGACCGAAACCCGGTCATCGTCTACACCCATAGCACCGGCGAGCGCGCTGCGCATGGCGCCGATGAAGGGCCGCAGCTTGGGCCGCTGCATGCGGACGGTGCAGTCGACGTTGCCGATTTCAAAACCCTTTCGACGGAGAAGCGCGGCGACGCACTGCAACAGAATCTTGGAATCTATGCCCGCGTAATCGGCGGAGGTGTCGGGAAAATGCTCGCCGATGTCGCCCAGGGCGGCGGCACCCAGCAAGGCGTCGCAGATGGCGTGAATCGCCACGTCTCCGTCCGAATGGGCGACGAACCCTTTGGCGAAAGGAATTTCGACCCCTCCCAACACCAGCTTCAAGCCGTCGGCCAGCGCGTGCACGTCGTAGCCGTGTCCTATTCTGAAATCCATATCCGGAGTTTTTGATGCCCGAAGTTACGAAAAATTCCCGGTCCGCCAACCGTCCGCCAACGAAAACGCCGTGCTCCCGAAAGGGGCACGGCGTTTTGCGTAAGCGAGAGGACAGCCTATCGGTTGGCGTACATGTCGTTGTAATAGTTTTCGTAGGCACCCGAAGTGATGTTGTCGAGCCACGGCTGGTTGTCGAGGTACCACCGCACGGTCTTCTCGATGCCCTCCTCGAATTGGAGCGAGGGTTCCCAACCCAGTTCGCGCTGGAGCTTGCGGGAGTCGATGGCGTAGCGCATGTCGTGTCCGGCACGGTCGGTGACGTAGGTAATCAAGTCGAGCGACGCCCCCTCGGGATTGCCCAGCAGACGGTCGACGGTGCGGATAAGGACCTTGACGATGTCGATGTTCTTCCACTCGTTGAACCCGCCGATGTTGTAGGTCTCGGCAACCTTGCCGCGGTGGAAAATGGTGTCGATGGCGCGGGCATGGTCTTCGACGTAGAGCCAGTCGCGGACGTTCTCGCCGCGGCCGTAGACGGGAAGCGGACGGCGGTGGCGGATGTTGTTGATGAACAGGGGTATCAGCTTCTCGGGAAACTGATAGGGTCCGTAATTGTTGGAGCAGTTGGTGACGATGATCGGCATGCCGTAGGTGTCGTGGAACGCCCGCACGAAGTGGTCGGACGAAGCCTTGGACGCCGAGTAGGGCGAATGGGGATTATATTTGGTGGTCTCGACGAAGAATTCTTCGCCGTAGGGACCCCGGCCGTCGGCGTCGCCCTCGGGGCGGGTGAGCTCCAGCGCACCGTAGACCTCGTCGGTCGAAATATGGTAAAACAACTTGCCCTCGTACTTTGCGGGCGACGATTCCCAATGGACCTTGGCGGCCTGGAGCAGCGAAAGGGTCCCCATGACGTTGGTACGGGCGAACGTGAACGGGTCCTTGATGGAACGGTCCACGTGGCTCTCGGCGGCGAGGTGGATGACCCCGTCGACGGAGTATTCCTGCATGAGGGCGAGCATGCGGTCGAAATCGACGATGTCGGCCTTGACGAAGAGGTAGTTGGGGCACGCCTCGATGTCGGCCAAGTTGGCCAGGTTGCCGGCGTAGGTGAGTTTGTCGACGTTGATGATGCGGTAGTCGGGATATTTCCGGATGAAAAGCCGGACGACGTGCGAGCCGATGAACCCGGCGCCCCCGGTGACGATGATATTGCGCTTGAAATTCATGGTTATGAATTCTGTTCGGTTAAGTTGCTGATACACACTCGGAGCGAATCGGTCCAATAGGGAATCCGCACGCCGAAAGTCTGCTTGAAAAGGGTTTTGTCGAGGACCGAGTAGGAGGGTCGGACGACCTTGGAGGGGAACTCCGAGGAATGGCACGGCTGGATGTCGCACGCGGTATGCCCGGCGATTTCGGCAATCATGCGGGTGAAGTCGTACCACGAACAGACACCCTCGTTGGAATAGTGGTAGACGCCTGTACGGCCCTCGAACTTGCGGTTTTCCATGATGTCGAAGATGGCCGCCGCGAGGTCGTAGGCGTAGGTGGGGGTTCCGGTCTGGTCGAAGACGACCTTCAGCTCGGGCTTGTCGGCGGTGAGGGCGAGCATGGTTTTGACGAAGTTTTTGCCGAATTCGCTGTAAAGCCAGGCGGTGCGGATGATAAGGTGCCAGCACCCCGATTCGATGACGGCCTGCTCGCCGAGCAACTTGGTGCGGCCATAGACCCCGGTGGGGTTGGTCGGCTGCTGCTCGGTGCAGGGGGTGTTGTTGAGGTTGCCGCCGAAAACGTAGTCGGTCGAAATGTGGACGAGGAGCCCGCCGACCTTGTTCATGGCGACAGCAAGATTTCTGACGGCCGAAGCGTTAAGCAGCTCGGCGAGGGCGGCATCGTCCTCGGCCTTGTCGACGTTGGTATAGGCGGCGCAATTGATGATGGCCTCGATATGCTCGTTCTGCACGGTTTGCAGCACGGCGTCGGCGTCGGTGATGTCGAGCTCGGCGACGTCGGTGAAGAGGTAACGGTCCTTGGAATGCTGTGCGACGAGACGGAGCTCGCTGCCCAACTGGCCGTTGGCTCCGGTGACCAGGATATTCATAGGTAGAGGTTTTCAGCGTAATCGAACGGCGGCTCGATGTCGGCGAGCCGGGGATGGCAGGCATCCTTGTCGGAAAGAACCGCATCGGCGGCGGGAATGCGCCAGTCGATGCCCAAGGCGGGGTCGTCCCAGGCGATGGCGCCCTCGGATTGCGGGGCGTAGAAATTGTCGCACTTGTACTGGAACACGGCCCGCGGCGAAAGCACGGAAAAACCGTGGGCGAACCCGCGGGGAATGAAGAACTGACGGTGGTTGTCGGCCGTGAGCTCGACGGCGACGTACTTGCCGAACGTGGGCGACCCGCGGCGGATGTCGACGGCGACGTCGAGCACGGCCCCTTCGATGACGCGGACCAACTTGGACTGGGCGTGGGGCGGCTTCTGGAAATGCAGGCCGCGCAGAACGCCGTAGGACGAACAGCTTTCGTTGTCCTGCACGAAACGGACGGTGCGGACCTTGTCGCAGAACTCGCGCTCCGAATAACTCTCGAAGAAATAACCGCGGGCGTCGCGGAAGATACGGGGTTCGAGGATGACAACGCCCTCGATGTCGGTGCGGATGACTTCCATGGTCAATCAAGATTGGTATATTGGGTCCGGTCGAGCTCGTCGACCACCTTCAACAGATATTTGCCGTATTCGTTCTTGAGCATGGGCTGTGCGAGCTCAATCATCCGCTCGCGCGAAATCCAGCCCTGCCGGTAGGCGATGCCCTCCAGGCAGCCGATTTTCAGCCCCTGCCGCTTTTCGAGCACCTCGACGTAGATCGAAGCCTCGGCGAGTGAATCGTGGGTGCCCGTATCGAGCCAGGCGAAGCCGCGCGGGAGGGTCCGGACCTTGAGTTGCCCGTCTTGGAGGAACTGCTGGTTGACGGTGGTGATTTCGAGCTCGCCGCGCGCGGAGGGCTTGATGCAAGCCGCGACGTCGACGACTTTGTTGGGGTAGAAATAAAGACCTACGACGGCATAATTGGACTTGGGCTGCCGGGGCTTCTCCTCGATGGAAAGGCAGTTGCCGGCCGCGTCGAACTCGGCGACGCCGTAACGCTCGGGGTCGTCGACCCAATAACCGAAGACCGTAGCCTTATTCTCCTTTTCGACGGCGTCGACCGCTTCGCGGAGAATCTGCGAGAACCCGGCGCCGTGGAAGATGTTGTCGCCGAGGACCAGGCAGACCGAATCGCTGCCGATGAACTCCCGGCCGATGATGAATGCCTGGGCCAGGCCGTCGGGCGAGGGCTGTTCGGCATAGGAGAAGCGCACGCCGTAATCGCTGCCGTCGCCCAGGAGCCGCCGGAATGCGGGGAGGTCGTGGGGCGTGGAGATGATGAGGATGTCGCGGATGCCGGCCAGCATCAGCGTCGAAATGGGGTAGTAGACCATCGGCTTGTCGTAGATGGGGAGCATCTGCTTGCTCACGCCCTTGGTGATGGGGTAGAGCCGCGTCCCCGACCCTCCGGCCAGAACGATTCCTTTCATAGAACTTATGCCGTTTTGAATGTGATGTTGTTGGTACGGATAATAATAGAAATGATTCCTATTCGGATTCTTTCAATATGTGTTTGACCCAGGATGTGATAGAATACTTATCATAAATATCCTTGTTCACTTCCGTATAGGGCGTATTTAAGAAGTCTTTTGGAACAACCGGATTGTTTCGGTCTACGACCAGGATATTGTTGGGATTGTAAAAATCGTAGTTTCTGATGTCCTGGTTGGTTGTTATTAATTTTCTTTTCGCCCCCAAAGTTTCCAGACACCGCAAGGTCAGCCCTATTTGCTTAGGATGCTGAACGTCCATGACGATCCGGCTTCTTCGATACAAATCGAGCAGGGACTTTTTTGACAAAGGCACGAAATGTACCGCCTTGGATGAAATCCCTCGCATTTCCCGGTTCTGAAATTTGTATTTGTAGAACATGATTTTCCCTTGAAAGAAAAAATAAGTGAAGCATTTTCCTCCGAAGGCTTTTATTTGTTCTGTTATGGAAGTGACGAACCGGAAACGGTCGCTGTGGGTAGTGCCGACGAACAGACAATCGTAGTCGTACGGACCGGGGTATGTTCCGACCTCCTTGTATTCGTCGAAATAAAAGAGCGGCAGAAACGAAAATCCCATTTTTTCGCAATCCGAACGGTCGAACGAAAAAACACGGTCGAACCGCCCCGACAGATTGACGGCATTGGGATTGTTGGCGATGGAATCCCAATAATACATGATGGTTCGGGCTTCCGGGTGCAATCGGAACAGAAAGTCGAGATTGTGCCGGGAGAAAGATTCCCCCTTGATGAAAAAGATGTAATCGTATTTCTTGTCCTTGGTCGTCTCGATTATTTTTTTGTGGTAACGGTTGATATATCCGGCGATTAGATTGCGGTTAATACGGATGAGCGCCTTGACGATGAAGCTGTTTGCAGGGCGTTCGTCGTAGAAATCGACGGTCGCACCGAGGGCCTCCATAGTCTGGGTGATGTTCTCGGGAATCCCGAAAGTACGGGCGGACAGGAACAGAATTCTTTTGTTCTTCAGCGGCATATTCCGTTATTTATATAACCCTTTGTCCTTCATTTCCCGGATAGAAAGCTCGTAGTTGTCCTGCTGGACGGGCTGACGGTCGACCCAGCGGGTAAATTGCTGGATTCCGGCATCGAACGACCACTTGGGCTCGAAGCCGAGCATCTTTCTGGCAAGGGAAATATCCGCATAGTTATGGCGTATGTCTCCCAGCCGGTAATTGCCGCTGACGCTAACGGGGACATCCACACCGTAACACTTTTTCAAAGTATTGGCGACCGTAAGCACATCCGTAGCGACACCTGTCCCGATGTTGAACGCATGACCGGATATTCCCGGAACGGCCAACCCAAGAATCGTAGCATCGACGACATCGTCGATATAGACGAAATCCCGGGATTCCTTTCCGTCCTCGAAAATATTGATTCCGTTGCCGTTCTTGATGCGGGTGGAGAAGATGGAGAGTATGCCTGTGTAGGGATTGGAAAGCGATTGCCCGGGGCCATAGACATTCTGATAACGGAACGAGACGGATTCGATGCCGAGACTTTTGCAGACCATGTGCACCAACTGCCCCTGCACCTGCTTGGTGATGCCGTAGACGGACCCCGGATGGATTGCGGAATCTTCGGTGGTTCCTACGAGCTTGAGAGGCTGGCTGCATCCCGGGTATTTTACCTCGAAATCGCCGTTTGCCATGGTTTCTTCCGGCCGTTCTTCCGGATAGACGAACGTACCCAACTCGTCGCTCCAATAACGTCCCTCGCCGTATATGGCCCGCGATTCCGCAACGACGACCCGTTTTACCGAGTGGGGCTCGTTGGCGAGAATGTCCAATAATAGGGCGGTACCTCCGATGTTGACTTCCACATATTTCTGAATTTCATACATGGATTGTCCGGTTCCGGTTTCCGCTGCCAGATGCAGGACGAGGTCTACTCCTTCGAGCGCTGTTTGCCAATCCTGCCGGCTGGTAACGGAACCTTTGATGAACCGGACTTTTTCCCGGATGTTTTGGTACAAAGGAGATGTCGTTTCGGGGGTCTGTCCATGAATCTGCGGCGACAGATTGTCGAGAACCACAACCTCATGTCCTTGCGAAACAAGTTTGAGTGCAGTATTGGAGCCGATGAAGCCGGCTCCGCCGGTGATGAGTATTTTTGACATTCGGATAAAGTTTTAGTATTGAAATTTCGATTGTATCCGTCGTTCCTTTGCTCTGCTGCAGAGAAAACAACATGCAGATCAATCGAAAGATAATCAATAGATGAATGTACGGAGTTTTTGATTGATGTGCAACAAAATCGTCATAATTTGTTGGCATAAGAATCGGAATGCTGCCGGGCCTTATTTTTTAAGATGGCCGACAAGTGCGAAAAAATCTTTCCAACCGGTTGTTTCCGTAGGACGATAAGGCTGGAAACGAATCGGTGTTCGGATGATTTCCAAAATCTTATCGGCCCAAGAATCGGGGTTCCGGTAATTCAGGAAACTGGTACCTTCGTATTTTCCGACCACATCGTGTGCATAGTCGGTATCAGCGGCCAGAATGGGAAGTCCCGCAGCAGCAGCTTCAAAGAGCGGCAGTCCGAAACTTTCGATATAGCTCGGAAACAGCAGGGCGAGAGCGTTCCGATAGAGGAGCTGCAAATTGTCGAACGGAACCGGTCCGTCGGCAGTGATGTTGTTCCGGACACCGAGTTTTTCGGCAAGCCGGATGGCTTCCGGAAACTCTTCTTGGCGGAAAGTGAATACCAGTTTGACTTCGTTTTTGAGCTCCGGATTTTTCCGGAGCAGAACGGACAGGGCTTTTATGAGTAACGAGTGGTTTTTATAGGGGATCGGCGTAGCAGGATAGAGGAATATCTTTTTGTCGGAACCCGCTTGCTGTTCGGAATAGTTTTGCAGGGATGGTGTGTCCGGCAAATGGGGTGTGATGATATGGATTCTTTGGGCGGAGATTCCGAATTTCTGCTGAATTCCCTTTTTGATGGATGGAATTTGGGCGATGTAATGGATGCTGGGATTGTCAAAGAATCGGATGACCCATGAATAAATGTTCTTATACACAGACATCTTGCGTTCCGAGGCCTTGAACAGGTTCCACCGTTTGGCATGCAGGGGTATCGGCTGATGAAAATATACGATCTGGGGCACCCGTTTGTCGAATCTCAGCCCGTTGTTTTGCAACGATATGATAAGGTCTGGCCGGATGGCTCTGCGCTTGAGTTCCTTGGCGAAGCCGCAGAAGTCGAACTTCAGTCTTGCCCATTGCGAACGTGTCGCGACGGGGATATATTCGATGTTGTCCTGCGGAACGCATGTATGGCCGGGGTCGACGAATATATAATATTTGTCGTCCGAAAGGGGTAGATTGCTGACGAACTGCCTAAGAATGGTAAGCCCTCCGCTGATTCGGAGCGATGTGGCTGTAACGACGATAGTGGCCATTTCAAGGAGATATTAATAAACGCAGATTCTTTGGGAACCGTCGAAGACGCTCATGTATGGAATGAACAGGTCTTCGTAGGTGCCGTATATGACACGGCAATATATGGTATAGGTATAGACCAGTAGCAGCATAGTCAGTACCAAACGTGTCTGCTGTTTGTAGCGGGCGATAATCATGACCAGCATGACTGTGAAACCTCCGGCGAACAAGGCGGTGAGCCGGTTCAACTCGGGGAGCGCCTGAATGAACAATCGGTTGAAACACAATCCCAATACGTAGAGGTTGAACAGCATGTTGAACAAGGCGTCCGAAGCGAAGAACTTTTTGCGGAAATAACCGAAAAAGAAGAGGAAGAGCGTGCTGTTCAATAACGAAAGTGCGATGCGCAGAGGCGTCATCTGATGGGCATCGCTGACTTCCTGCGACATGTAGGCGTTCATTTTTCCCTGGACCGTGGAATTCATGTGTTCGTAGGCCAGGGACGCCATTTGGAGGAGGTTGCCGAATACGAAATCGATGAAGAATCCCAACGAAACCGCCACGGCGTAGAGCAGCAAGAGACTCTTGAACGAATAATGCCGGGTGGCGACAAAGTATACGGGGACAAAAACGATGGCGGTACGATGAATCGAGAACGCGAGGAAGACCATCAGCAGAAACGGCACCAAGCGCCGTTGCAGGATGTAGATATAACTGCACAGAATGATAGCGGCAGCAAGCGTATAACGAATCGGAAAGACACCTGCGACGAACAGCGAAAGGAGAATGACGCATGGCGACTGCGTGTTCATTTCTCGGGCGAACAAGGACCAGAAAAAGACCGTCAACCCGCATTCGACGAAAAGGAAAACCGTATAGGAATCGGTGACGCTTCTGACGGCCCGGTTCAAGAACGCATAGCCGAACTCGAACTCAAAAGAATCGGGATGGGATATGCACGACCTGAAGAACTCTTCGTAGGGAAGCCAGTCGGTTCCGGTGCGCCATCTCAACGCCTGGAACAGAACGATCAGGCACGCGCTGGCGAAAAGCAGGAAATTCCTCTGCGACGGCTTGGTATAGAGCCCGACGACGCAACAGGCGGCGAGGAGGAAGAAAAGAAGATGGTAAATCATCTCAATCGGCCAATACGCTCCGGAACGATTTCAAGGAAGCCTCGAAGGAGTATTTTTTCTCGAACAAACGCCTTGAGGGCTCATTGTACTTGGTGGGGCGGTCGAAGTTGCTGATGGCGGTAATAAATTCGTCGGCCGTATTGCATTCTCGGGCGACCGAATCGTCGAATTCGTATCCTTGCAGCGCTTCCGTACTGCCGATGATGAATTTGCCGTTCATGAGCGATTCGGCCGTTTTGACCTTCATGCCGCTTCCCGAAAAAATGGGCAGCACGACGAAGTCTGCTTGCGCGAAATACAACGCCAGATCGGGGACGTTGCTGTATATTTTGATGTTATCGTAGTGCCCGAATTCTGCGGCGAGTTTATCCATGCCCGCACCGACGATGGTAAGCTGGGCAGGAACATGGGGAAGAACGTGTCTGACGAGCCATCGGATACCCTCGACGTTGGGGTAGAAATAACTGCCTATGAACAGAGCCTCTTTGACGGGGCCGGCGGGCGTATCGGATGCCCGGAGCGGCGACGCCTTGAAAGTAATGGGTATGAGGGCATCCGCCTTTCTGCCGTACTGCTTTTCGATGGCCTGGGAATCGCGGCTGTTCAGTGCGATTATTTTGTGGGAATATTTGATGGAGTTCTTTTCATTCTGAAAACTCAGGATCGGCCAATAGATTCTCAGGAAATCGTGCTTTACCCGAACGTAATCTTTCATGAACTTGTATTCGAGATTATGGAAGAACGTGTAAGTCCGAACTTCGGGGAATCTTCTGCGGATTTTTTTTGTCAGCCGCCCCAGCAGAGAACTGTCGAGAAAGACATCGGTAATCTGCTTGTCGGCGATTATCGAAAGGATTTCCTTTTCCTTGTCCGAATTCAGCCCTCCCATATACCCTTTGAGAATATCCCCTGCGCGGGTCAGTATGCTGCGGAGCGAAGAGCGGTTTTTGTAAGGTTCGATGATATATGTTGTTACGTGTTCCGGCCCGAAAATCGTTTCGATACTCTCTTGGTTGCGGTCGCTGCATTGCAGCCCGCCGGAATACCGGCTTTCGCTGGTAAATCTTACGAACAGAAACTTTCTCATGGGTGTATCTATGCTAAAAGCCGCGCAAGTCGCGCGCTCCATTTTCTGTAATCGTGCGCTGCGGCGAAAGCCCTGCAACGGGCTGCCATGGCGGCGTATTGAGCGTCGTCCAGCGCGAGCAGCCGGGCCGCCTTTTCCCGGAAATCGCTTTCGTCCCCGGCCTTGTACAGCAAACCCAAACCTTGGGCTTCGACGTCGATGCCGATCAATGTGTTGTCGGACATCAGAATCGGTTTGCCGAGCGCGATGGCGTCGAGAAACGCGGTGAGTCCGACAAGAATCCGGCCCTCCTGTTGGAATTTCGCGACGGGGAGGCAGATGAACCGGGTGCGCGAACAGACTTTCATCAAATCCGTATAACCGATTTCGTTGCGAACCGAGCTGCCTGCTCCGAAGACCTTGTACCGGGAAGTCAGCCCGGGGATTACGCGGAAGAACAAATCGTAGTCCCGGTAGACTTTGCCCGCCGAAACGAAATCGTATTCGTAACAAGCCGGGGCCGGAGCCGGTAACGCATGCCGGGCGTAAAATTCGAGGTCCGGGCCCCAAAAGAGGTACTCGGAATTCGACGGATTGCCGAACGCCTCGCGCACCGTGGGCGAGAAGAACAGGAGCTTGTCGTATTGCTCGATGAGATGTAATCTTGTTGCCGGGTGGTGGACTACGGTGACTATTTTGTAGTGTCCCAATCCTATTTTATTGGCTAACAGAAACCCTTTTTCATATCCGGGCAGGGCGGAAAAAACCGTTTTGCAGCGGCAATGCCGCAAAAATATTCGGAGGTTCTCATATAGGAGATTCAGGTGGCACAGGATTCCCCCCCCCCTTGTGGGTTTGATGGATGGCGCAGAATATCAACCGTTTCCCCCCCCCTGCGAGAGCATCGACACCCCACATGTGGTGGAGCGGGGCGTTGCGGTCCAGGTGGAAACGCAATTCCCTTTCGCTGCACGAATAATCGTTGAGGTATAATATGCTTCTTTTCTTCATGAAGCGTTCTGTGACCAGGGAATCAGACATCCCATTTGTCGTTGTCCGTGAGCGGCTTTTGGAGAATGCCGGTTTCGGCGAGAATTTTTTTGATGCCGCCTATGATGCGGGTTTTGCGGGGCATCGGCAGCCGGGGTATTCTGACACCCGCCCATGGAGACATGGACTTGTATTTCAGAAACTCCTGCAACATCGGGTGGCTGCATTCCCGGAACCAAGGCTTGATGCCCAGAAAATGGACGATGGCAGGGTTGTTTCGGTATCGGTCGATCTGCCCGTCGAATTCCCAGGAGATGTTGCGGCAGGCAGGCTTCATGAAAAATTCGGTCATGAAATTATAGGTGAGTTCGAGCCACCGGATGTTGTTGTTGAATGCCACATTCAGAATGTCCTGGTCGTGGAACGCCAGGCCCTCGGGAAACCGGGCCAGTATCCGTCCGAAAGTTTCGTCGACACGGTGCTTTCTCCAATATTTCAGATTGAGCAGGAGCACTCCGGCATTGAAGTAACCGTACTGCGGTTTTATTTTCAGACGGTTATAGGACAAAGTGGAACCCGAGTGGTCTTTCTGGTCGGCGACGGCAGCCAGCGGAAACTCCCCCCCCCTCGGGTTTTTGAGGAATTCGGTTTCCCATAGTTCTTGTAGGCAGCTACGAACGATTATGTCGCCGTCGAGATACAGAACCTTGTCGATTTCTTTCGGCAGTACCGTATGGGCGGATAACCGGAGGTAGGTGGAGACGGATATTTTTTGCTGATGGAGCCCGTCGAATTTGATGGATGAATCGGGCACCGTATGATAAAAAGCTATTTTATGCCCGTATTGTTCGGCGATTTGGGTCAGCAGGCCCTTGTTTTCATCCGACAATGCCGTGTAAATTACGTGGAGGTTGATAGTAGCATGGGGATTGTTCTCGAACAAGGAGATCAGCATGATGCCCGTGGGCATTGCATAACTGTCGTCCGGACACACAAGAATTTCCATATTTCAGATTTCAATTGTTTTTCAATCGATGGAGGAACTTCACGATTCCGCATCTTGTCAACAACATGGAGGAAGCGAGAACCGTTCCGAAAACTGAGGCATTGCACAGGGCATATCCGATGAATCCGCCCCAGTTTTCGTAGGGGTCGACCGTTATCCATCTGCGGCACGCGTACCATAGCAGGACGGCCCATACACCCAGGACTATGTGCTTGGCATACAAGACTACATAGCTTTTGATGCTTGTTTGCAGTCCGCATCTGAACAGAAATATCGGTTTCCAGATGAAAGCGAACAGGGTCAGACTGATGAGTACACCCGTGAGGATGCCGTTCAGTCCCCAATAATAGCCCAGCAGAACCGACAGCCCGATGTTGAGGACGGCTTCGCAGATGGGCGCCCAGATGTCCTGATACAGCCCGAACGCGTTGAGGTAGGATTCGACGGTCGTGCGGCTCATTCCTATGTACATGATTCCGACCATGAGCATCAATGTCGACGGGGGGAGCAGGTATTGAGCCCCGATCCAGAGGGTGATGAACGGCCGGGTGAGTATGACGGTGCAGAAACAGATGATGGCGATAAGCAGAAATTTGAGACTGAAAAGCTCGTCAAAAACGGAAAGTATCGTTTTTTTGTTCCCTTCGGCCACCAGGTTTCCAATGCCGGCAGTCATGCTGTTGAATGCAGCCTCGAACAACAGCGTCACGCCCGAAACTATCATGAGATAATTGCCGTAAAGGGCGACGGCGGACAAGGACAGATAGGCATAAATGATGATGGGGCTTGTCTGTGCGAGAATGTACCCGCTCATCTTGTGGAAGAATATTTGCTTGACCTTTACGATGACGCACGCATATTTCTGCTTCAGTTCTCTGAATGTCGCCGCGTCGGTTTTGAGTTCGGGAAAAGTCTGGCGGGTGACCCGTTCGAGCGAAACGGTTGCCAAGATGGCGAAAACGGCTTCGAGCACGAGCCACCACACATAAGGGTCTGGAAGACGAGCGATGGCGACCGTTTGGCATACGACTTTCAGAATCATCCAGGAACGATACCCGAACTGAACCTTGTAGTCCAGCTGCGACGCCGTGAGAATGACCTGTTTGTAGGTGATGAAGTAACTCAGCAGGGCGCTGAACAGCATCACGGAAAACGATCCGTAGGCATACCATAGCGGCAGGTCGGTCTTGGCGAAAATCCATGGGAAGAATACCATGAGCGCGAGCGCACCGAGCATGACGGCGAACGCGATCCGGCGGTACAGATGTCCTTGGAGAGAGATGATTTCGTTGATGCACTCCTTGTCCTTGTCGCAAATCGGCTTGTAGAGCGTGAACCCGACGGCTGCACCGATGCCCAGTTCGGCGAGGTTGAGGAATTGCAGCAGGTTGGTGGCGGTGGTGTTGAGACCCAGAATTTCCGTTCCGAGGTAGTCGAGAAAGATTTTCCGGGAATAGAATTTCAGCAGGAATTCTATTCCGAAAAATGACAGAGCCACGACCGAATTCCTCAGACTGCGGGTTGTTCTCGAGTTACATTCCATGGAAACCGACGTTGCACTCGGGGGCTGACTTATGCAGCCAGGACCGGCGGTGCAAAGTTTTGTGTTTTCAGTATGCTGGAGGAAGTTTGAGTTTCGGGCAAGCCGCTACCGGACCCCGATGGCCGAATAGACGAGCCCGGCATCGGTCAGGTCGGCGGGGTCGTAGAGGTTGCGGCCGTCGAGCACCAATTTGCCGCGCATGGCCCGCTCTACGACGCGCCACGAGGGGATGCGGAACTGCTTCCATTCGGTCACGACCATCAGCGCGTCGGCGTCGACCGTGGCTTCGTACATGTCTTTGGCGTAGCGGACGCGGTCGCCGATGCGGCGGCGGCATTCGTCCATCGCCACCGGGTCGAAAACGATGACTTCGGCCCCGGCCTGGGTCAGTCGGTCGATCAGCACGAGCGACGTGGCTTCGCGCATGTCGTCCGTCTCCGGCTTGAATGCCAGCCCCCACAGCGCGATGCGTTTTCCCCGCAGGTCGGGCCCGATTCGGGCCACGAGCTTCTCGAAAAGCAGCGATTTCTGTGCTTCGTTGACTTCCTCGACAGCGCTGATTACCCGCATTTCGTAACCGTGTTCGCGCCCGGTGCGAATCAGAGCCTTGACGTCCTTGGGGAAACACGAGCCGCCGTATCCGCAGCCCGGATAGAGGAACTTGGTTCCGATACGCGCATCGGAACCGATTCCGCGGCGGACCATGTTGACGTCGGCACCCACCAGCTCGCAGAGGTTGGCGATGTCGTTCATGAACGAAATGCGGGTCGCAAGCATGGCGTTCGCCGCGTATTTGGTCATTTCGGCCGACGGAATGTCCATGAAGATGATTCGGTAGTTGTTGAGTACGAACGGCCGGTAGAGCTTTTCCATGAGCTCCCGGGCCCGTTCGCTCTCGACGCCGATGACGACCCGGTCGGGGCTCAGAAAATCCTTGACGGCGGCCCCCTCTTTCAAGAATTCGGGGTTGGACGCCACGTCGAATTCGATGTCTGCGCCCCGTTTGCCGAGCTCTTCGCGGATGGCCGCCTTGACTTTGGCGGCGGTGCCTACGGGCACGGTCGACTTGGTGACCAGGAGCGTGTATTTGTTGATTGCGCGGCCGAACGTGCAGGCAACTTCGAGGACATATTGCAGGTCGGCCGAACCGTCTTCGTCGGGCGGGGTGCCCACGGCCGAGAAGACGATGTCGACCTGGTCGATACATTGGGTCAGGTCGGTGGCGAAACGGAGCCGCCCGGCCTCGACGTTGCTGCGGACCATCCGGTCCAGCCCGGGCTCGTAAATGGGGACTTCTCCGGCGAGCAGGGCGGCGATTTTGTGCTTGTCCTTGTCGATGCAGGTGACGTTCGCGCCCATTTCGGCGAAGCATGTTCCCGACACCAAGCCGACGTATCCGGTTCCTACGATTGCGATATTCATGGGAATTCGATGCGGATGTTGTTGTATGATTAGGATGACCGTTGCGGCCGTCAGTCCGTTATCCCGATCAGGCGGTAGATGCCGTATTTGGTGAAGACGGCTTCGATTTGCGGATTGTTCTGGCACTGCCGGCCCGTGTTGATGTTGCAGAGGGCCATGTCCTGCACTTCGTCGTTCGACAGATAATCATTGCCCGCGGTATTACGGGTGACGACTTTGCGGATGGGGGTGCCTTTTTTGATGGCCATGGCATTGAACCAGACGTCGTCCGCCGTGGGACAGATGGAGGTGAAGACCTCGCGGTTCAGCACTTCGGCGTCCAGCGAGCGGGGCGGATAGAGCACTCCTCCGACACCCGTGAAGAAATTCCGCGAGGGGGTGTTCGGGTCGCAGAAACACAGTTTCCAGCGGTTGTAGGATTTCAACTTGCCTTTGCCGTCCGGCAGCATCGTATGAATGCGGCAGGCGTGGATGGCCTGCGGTTCGGCCAGATAGGCGTTGACGAGCCGTTCGACGATGTCGAAGTCGTACAGCGCGTCGTCGTCGACCGTGATGATGACGTCGTCGGGGCAGGCTTCGAGCGCCGGGATGAGTTTCTTGTAGCTTCGGATGTACTCCTCGGTTATCTTTACTTCCAGCCCCCGGGCCTGTAGCCGGACCAGGGTGTCGGGGAGCGGCTGCGCGGAGCATGGCGGGTCGAGCCACAGAATGATCCGGTTGGCTTTCTTGGTCTGCTGCATCAGGCTTTCGATGGTGAAGCAGACGTCTTCCAGACGACGGCCGTAGGTGGTCAGCGAAAGGACGATGTCGTGGTCGCAATATCTTTCGGAGCTGACGCCGGATTCGGTGCTGTGCAGGATTTTGTCCTCCAGCTGGAGCCGCCGCATGAAGAACTTGATGTTCTGTACGTTGGCATGTATTTCGTTTAGCTGGCGGCGTTTTCTTTTGAGAGAAGAGAGTATTTTCATGATAGGCGTGTGTTTTCAGCGTTGTGCAGCGAGTGCTTTTTCGTATAAGGCCAAATCTTCGAGGATGGCCCGGCGGGCGGCGTTCGGCTGCTCCTCGGAGCCGAGCCATTGGTCGGCGAGGGCGCGCGCCTCGTGCAGCCACCGGGGCTCGGCCGTGCAGGCGTAGAGCATGCCCAAAGTCATCGCCCGGGTTTCGGGGTTGGTGATCTGCGGCAGAAATTCCAGATATTCCTGCTTGCAGCGTTCGTATTCGTTCGTGCGGCCCAGGACGCGGTGGCTGAGCATCAGCAGGGCTGTGTATTTTCCGCGGATTTTGGACGCCGGGGGCAGCGACACCTGGCCATAGCGCGTCAGAAAATAGTTCACGGCCGCCAGGTCGCTGGCATCGGGACCTTTCCGCAGCAGACTGTTGGCCAGCGCCCGGCGGGCCTTGGGCAGGTAGCTTTCGATTTTGTCGTAAATGTGTTTGCCGCCTTTGGCGAATTCCACGATTTGGAGGTATTGCGGCGCGATGTCGAGCGTTTCGACCGCCAGCATGTCGGTGATTCGGACTATTACCCTGCCGCCGTCGCGGCCCTGCTGGCTGAGCAGCACCCCCTCCACTCCCGAGAACTGGCCGCCGACGATTCGGACCCGGTCGCCCTGCTCAAGGTCGATTTCCGACGGCGAGAAGCAGGGAACCGCATGTTCGTAGGCTTGGGCGATGCGCATGAACTGCGTCATTTCGTCGTCCGGGACATAGCGGTAGTCGGTCGGTGCCTCCCGTTTTTCGCCCGTCGGAATCAGGTTGTAGGCGGGGTAGGCGTTGTGGAACCTGCGAAGTTGCGGCAGGGTTCCTCTGATGAATATGTAGTTGTACAGCAGGGGTTTGCGGATGCGTCCCCGGCCGTTGTCGCGTGCGGTCACATCGACGAACGTCGGTGCGAAGCATTCCAGCCGGGCGGCGGAGCGGGCGTTGAACTCGTCCGCATGGGCCGCCAGTTGTTCGCAGGCTTGCAGGCTCGACCGGAGCACGGTCAGTACGTACCAATGCGGCGTTTCCTCGGTTCGGTTGCAGGGCTTCGGTTCGGTTGCGGACATACCTTCTCCTCTTCGGAGTTTGTATAAACGGCTTGTCCTTAACAGGTTATGTCGGTTAAGCCGGAAACTTCCGAAAACTTCGTTCCTTTCCGTGGAAAATTCCGTCGCTTGAAAAAGCGCGTTTCCTGCATCCGGAAAGGGGGTTCTTAGTGGGACAAAGTTAGTATTTTTTGCTGAATTAGCAACATCGCCCTGTCGATTTTTTGCGGTGGGCAGGTTGGCGGATTCGCAGAGCAGGGCGGTGCAGACTTCGGATTGTGCTGTGAGCTGGCAATCAGTTCGTTGTATTGCTGTGCGAAAATTTGTCGCCGCATATCCTCCCGGAATTTCCGAAAATTTCGTATACTCCCGCTCGGCAAAATGCAAGTAAACTTGCTTTTGCGCTCGCTTATTCGTATTTTTGCCCGAATCAATAATTGTTACGTCATGTCTGAAATTGCAGGATTGGAGCCCCGCTTGGTGTGGGAGCAGTTCGACGCCATCACGCAGGTGCCGCGCCCCTCGAAAAAGGAGGGCCGGATCATCGACTTTCTGGTAGCTTTCGCCAAGCAGCACCAGCTCGAATATAAAAAGGACGATGTGGGCAACGTCGTCATCCGCAAACCCGCCACGCCCGGTTTCGAGGAGCGCCCGGCTGTCATCCTACAGTCGCATATGGATATGGTCTGCGAGAAGAATTCCGACGTGGAGTTCGATTTCGACAACGACCCCATCCGCGCCTACATCGCCGACGGGTGGGTGCGGGCCGAGGGGACCACGCTCGGGGCCGACTGCGGCATCGGCATGGCCGCCGCGCTGGCCGTGCTGATCGACCCGCAGGCCCAGCACGGGCCGCTGGAAGCGCTCTTTACGGTCGACGAGGAGACCGGCCTTACCGGGGCTTTCGAGCTGGGCGAGGGGATGTTGCAGGGCAAATACCTGCTCAACCTTGATTCGGAGGACGAGGGCGAGTTGTTCATCGGCTGTGCCGGGGGCATCGACACCATCGCCACCTTTACCTGTTCGATGGAGGAGGCGCCCAAGAATTATTCGTTTTTCCGGGTCGACGTCTCCGACCTGCTGGGCGGCCATTCGGGCGACGACATCGACAAAGGGCGTGTCAATTCCAATAAGACCGTGGCGCGGCTTCTGTGGGGCGGGATGCAGTCGTGCGAGCTGCGTCTGAGCTATTTCTCGGGCGGCAATCTGCGCAATGCCATTCCGCGCGAGGCGTACGCCATTTTCGGCGTTCCGACCCGGCTCAAGAAGGATTTCGAGAAACGTTATGAACTCTTCGCCGCCGACCTCGAAGCCGAGTTCCGCCTGCGCGAACCCAATTTCCGCATTACGCTCAACGAGATGCCGCAGGTGGCCGAGGTGCTCGATGCCCGGTCGCAGTTCGCGCTGATTTACTCGCTCGTGGGGGTGTCCAACGGCGTCGTGGCCATGTCGGCCGCCGTGCCGGGGCTCGTGGAGACCTCTACCAACCTCGCGTCGGTGAAGTTCGCCGGAGAAAACAAAATCGTCGTCACTTCGTCGCAGCGCTCGTCGGTCGAAAGCGCCAAGACCTACGTGATGCAGATGGTCGAGTCGGTCTTCGCGCTGGCGGGCGCCGACGTGGTCCATTCCGACGGTTACCCGGGCTGGACGCCCGACCCGCAGTCGCGCCTGCTGGCCGTGACGGCCGACGCCTACCGTCGGCTGTTCGGTACCGAACCCAAGGTGCGGGCCATCCATGCCGGATTGGAATGTGGGCTGTTCCTCGAAAAGTATCCCGACCTGGAAATGGTGTCGTTCGGGCCTACGCTGCGTGGCGTTCACTCGCCCGACGAGCGCCTCGAAATCGCCACCGTTCCCAAGTTCTGGGAGCTGCTCAACGAAGTGCTGCGGACGTTGTAGCCGTCGGCGCTTGGAATTCCGGGAGTTGCAGGGTGCAGCTCCCGGATTTTTTCGTATCTTCGCATATTCCGTTAAGTCTTTTTCGTATGCTGAAAAGCCGCCTTTGTCTTCTCTTTGCCCTTTGCGCATGCCCGGCGGCGGCCCAGACTTTCGACGACGAATATTACCCTTTTGCCGAGTACGAGGAGCCCCGGCCCATGCTGGTGCCCGATTCGGCGCTGTTCTATCGCGCCGTGCAGGCGGCTCCCGACCTGTACGGTTCCGTCTCGGCGTTCATCCTGCCGCAGGTGGCTTTGCAGCGGCGCGGACAGCCGTTCGGTGCGGAGGTCGCCACGGCCGACGGGGCGCAGGTGCCGTACCGCTGTTTTCAGGCGCTGCGCGGACTGGGAGCCGAGGAACGCGCGGAACCGGGCCTGGCCATGACGGCGGAGCACCTCGGGGGTGCAGGCGGTGTGCGTACGTTCGGATTCGCGGACGGGATGCCGCTGCTGCCTTACCGGGCTTCGGTATCGTTTTCGGGGCGGAATCATCTGGTCGGGGCCAAGGTCTCGGCCGTCGGCGAACTGCCGCACGACTGGCGTTTTGCGGCGGCGCTCGATTTTCGGACCGGGCGCGATCTCTATGCCGACGGGGTTTTCACCAATGCCCTGACGGCGGCGTTCCGGCTGGAGAAGCATTTCGGGCCGAATCATCGGGTGGTGTTGCTGGCCGTAGTTCCGCCGTCGGTGCGGGGCACGCGCCTTTCGTCGGTCGGGGAGGCGTTCTCGCTCACGGGCGACGCGCTCTACAATCCGGCGTGGGGTTTTCAGAACGGCAAGGTGCGCAATTCGCGGGTGCGGCGTGAAACGGTGCCGTGGACGGCGGTTTCGTATCGCGGCGGGCTGTCGGCGAACACATCGCTTTCGGCTGTGCTGAGCGCCGAGACCGGAAGCCGGAGTTATAGTGCGTTAGGGTGGTACGACGCCCGCACGCCCATGCCCGACAATTATCGTTACCTACCCTCTTTCGCCCTCGACCCCGATACCGAGCAGGCGTGGCGGGCGGCCGACCCTCGCTATACGCAAATCGACTGGGACGGCATGATGGCCGTCAACCGGCTGGGCGGCGGGCATGCGGTCTATGCGCTGGAAGATCGTGTCGAAAGGCTTTGCAACCTGTGTCTCGACGCAGCGGTTTCGGCGCAGGTAAGTCCGCGGCTGACGCTCGACGGCGGGATTTCGCTCGGCCGCGAAGCGACCCGCAGCTTCAAGCGGATGCGCGACCTGCTGGGGGCCGGGTATGTGGTCGACAGGGACCAGTACCTGGTGGACGACGCCACCTACGGCCGTCTGTCTGAAAACGACCTGCGCCATCCGGGGCGGGTCATCGGGCAGGGCGACCGTTTCGGCTACGACTATCGGCTGGTGCGGTTCCGGGCGGCGGCGTATCTGCGGGCGGTTTACCGCGCCGACAGGTTTCGGGCCGATGCGGCGGCCGAGTTGGGCGCGGCATCGACTTATCGGCGGGGACTGATGGAAAAGGAGCTTTTTCCCGGCAGCCGCTCTTTCGGCCGTTCGCGCCGGATGCGTATGGCGACCTATGCGTTCAAGGCGTCGGCCGGGTGGGCATTTTCGCCGCGCAGTTACCTCGGTTTTTCGGCCGCGGCCAGTGCTTCGCCGCCCGATGCCGACGCGATGTTCTTTCAGCCGCTTTACAACAATCTGAGCGTGGAGCGGATCGTTCCCGAACAGCTGTTCGCCGCCGAGCTGAACTACCGTTCGACAGGACGGACGCTCGAATGGCAGGCCTCGGCGTTTCTTACCGCTTCTTTCGACGGGATGGATACGCGGCGTTATTTCGACGACTTGGCGGGCCTCTACTGCGACCTTTCGGTGACGGGCATCGGGCGGCTGGCCTGCGGGTTGGAAGCGGCCGCTTCGCTGCGGCTCTCCTATCGGTGGCGGCTGTCGCTCGCCGCGTCGGCAGGGTCGTACCGCTATCTCCGCAATCCGCGCGTGACGGTCGTTTCGGACACCGCCAACAGCGCGGTCGACACGCGGGCCGAGAGCTACATGGGCGACTGCGTCGTGGGCGGTGCGCCCGCTCTGACGGCCTGCGCCGAAGTCTGCTACTTCGGGCCGAAAGGGTGGGGCGCCCGGCTGTCGGCCGGATATGCGGGAATCCGCCATGTCGAACCCATGCCCGTGCGGCGGACTCTTCGCATAGCAGGTCAGGGCGGCAGCGTTCCCGAGGCTTTCGATGCTTTCACGCGGCAGGAGCGGCTGCCGGACGCTTTCACGGCCGATGCGTCGGTTTACAAGTCGTTCATGATAGGCCGTTCCCGGCTGGTCGCTTCGCTCGTCGTGCGCAACCTGCCCGGAAGCCGCAATACGGTTTACAACGGCTATGAATCCATGCGCGTGCGGCGCGTCACGGCGGGCGATGCCGTCAGCTGGTGGCCCCATGCCACGCGCTACACCCACGCCTATCCGCGCACGTTTTATCTGTCGGTCAGTTATAGTTTTTAGGCGTCGCGGGCAGGGGCTCCCGGCGCATATACATAAGGTAAATGCAATTTATTTATTACCTTTGCCACGAAAACACCCCAAAGTTATGGCAGGTTCCAATTTCGTAGACTACGTCAAGATATTCGCCCGCTCGGGCCACGGAGGTGCCGGCTCGGCCCATTTCCGCCGCGAGAAATTCGTGGCGTTCGGCGGTCCCGACGGCGGCGACGGCGGCAAGGGCGGCAGCATCGTTTTGCAGGGCGACAGGCAGTACTGGACGCTCATCCACCTCAAGTACCAGCGCCACCAGTTCGCCGAGGACGGCCAGTGCGGTTCCGGCGCCCGGTCGTCGGGCAAGGATGCGCCCAACATCGTCATTCCTGTGCCGCTGGGTACGGTGGCCAAACGGCTTGTGGAGCAGGAGGACGGCACGACTTCGGTCGAAACCGTGGGCGAGGTGACCGAGCACGGCGAGCAACTGGTTCTGCTCAAAGGCGGCCGCGGTGGGTTGGGCAACTGGCATTTCAAGAGCGCCACCAACCAGACCCCGCGCTACGCCCAACCCGGCGAGGAGGGCGACGAGGGGGCTTTCATCCTCGAACTGAAAGTGCTGGCCGACGTGGGGCTGGTAGGCTTTCCCAATGCCGGGAAGTCGACTTTGCTGTCGGTCGTTTCGGCGGCCAAGCCCAAGATCGCCAACTACGCGTTCACCACGCTCGAACCCAATCTCGGAATCGTGGAGGTGCGCGACCACAAGTCGTTCGTCATGGCCGACATTCCGGGTATCATCGAGGGGGCGCACGAGGGGCGCGGGCTCGGCACGCGGTTCCTGCGGCATATCGAGCGCAATTCGGTGCTGCTGTTCATGATTCCGGCCGACAGCGACGACGTGCGGCGCGATTACGAAATTCTGCTGGGCGAGCTGACGCAGTACAATCCCGAGCTGCTCGACAAACGCCGCCTGCTGGCCGTGACCAAGTGCGACATGCTCGACGACGAGCTGATCGGCCAGATGCGGCCCCACCTGCCCGAGGGCATTCCGGCGGTCTTCATTTCGTCGGTTTCGGGGCTCAATATCCAGCAGCTCAAGGATATGCTGTGGCAGGCGTTGCAGGAGGAGTGACGAACGACGTTTCGATTCCGGTGATGCAGAGCGAAAAGCTGCCGTTGAAATAGCCGATGATTCCGCATAGCGAACCGTTGCCTTCGGGCAGCGGTTCGCCTGCGTAGAGACAGCCGCCTAAGGTCCGGACCGCCAGCGTGTTGCCGTCGGCATCCGCGAGGGTCCGTTCGGTGGTGACGTAGCGTCCCGTTTCGGGGGCGAAGTCGCACCACGCGGCGCGTTGGGCGAAGCGTACACCGTCGATGCGCACGTAGGTGTCGGCATCCGCCGGGGTCAGTTCGCCGATTCGGACGGGCCGGGCTGTTATCCGCGCCGCCGGTAGCCCGCTGAGCCGCAGGTGTTTGTTTGCTTCGTCGCGCGGGATGCAAAGATTCCCGTCCGCTGCCTTTCCCAATTCGATTTTGCCGCCGTAGTCGTAGAGTGTCAGTCCGTTGCAGTAGACGACCAGTTCTTCGCCCAGTGGGTAGGCGTTCTCCGCCGCGTCGTATTCGGCCGCAATCGCAAGGCCGCCGCTCGCATCTTCGATGACGAGTTGGTTGTAGAATTCGCCGTAGCGGTTGTTTCCCGTGACGATGCCGCGGATGACGGTCTGGTCGGTGACAGGGTAGGAGGCTCCCTCGCAGCGCGATTTCAGCCGGGCGATGGTGCAGGTCGGGCGGGGCTGTTCGGCCTCCCCGAATTCGAGGGTCGTGGCCCGGTCGCAGCCTGCGAGCAGCAGGGCCGTCAGCAGCCATGCCTTACAGCGGCGAGCAGTCGGTTTCATCGCGCAGTTTGAGCAGATAGCGGCCGCCGTCGTGTTGGAGAATCCCCGTCAGCGAGCAGGGCCCTGCCGGAACTTCGTTTCCGGCGAAATCGGCGTAGGGGCGGACATAGGTGTAGACGGCGGCGCCCTCCTGGTCTGTGAAGCGTTTGTTTCCGGCCCAAGTACCTTCCGCCAGCCCGTCGGGGGCATATCGCACGCGTTCGATGCGCACCAGCGTGCCGCATAGGGCAGGCGTCAGTTCGCCGATGGTCCGAACGGTCGGTGCCGAGGGCTGCGGCGGGGTGTCGTGGCGGATAATCGTGCGGGCGAGGGCCGGGCGCGAAGCGATGTAGTCGGTCGGGTAGCCGTCCGATGCCGAGGGCAGGCGGCCTGCCTGCAACACTCCGCGGCTTTCGCCCAGCGCCCAGCCTTGCAGCCGGACCGTGAGCAGGCAGCCCTCCGGATAGTCGTTGTGCAGGTGGTCGAGCCCCGCCATGATTTCGAGCCCTGCGCCGTCGGATTCGATGCAGAGCGTGCGGTAGAAATTGGCGCTGCGGTCGCAGGTCGTCACCCGGCCGCAGACCGTCGTTTCGGTTTCGACGGCAACGGTGGTTCCCTCGAATCGTGCGCGCAGTTCGCCTATCGTTGTCGTGGCCGGCGGGGGCGTCGTCTCTTCGTGCCGTTCGCCGAACGACGAATCGTAACAGCCGCTCAGCAGCAGAGCCCCGATAGCCACCCACGGTCGCATAGCCTATCCCTCGATGCGGGAATCTTTCAGTCCGAGGAAGTAGAGAATGCCGTCGAGCCCGATGGTCGAAATCGACTGCCGGGCCGTGGCCTTGACCTTGGGTTTGGCGTGGAACGCAATGCCCAGACCCGCGAGGTTGAGCATCGGCAGGTCGTTGGCGCCGTCGCCCACGGCCACCGACTGGGCGATGTTGATCTCCTCGAACTGGCACAGCAGCCGCAGCAGTTCGGCCTTGCGGCGTCCGTCGACCACCTCGCCCGCATAGCGGCCCGTCAGTTTGCCGTCCTCGATTTCCAGCTCGTTGGCATAGACGTAGTCGAAGCCGTATTTCTGGCGCAGGTAGTTGCCGAAGTAGGTGAAGCCGCCCGAGAGGATGGCCGTCTTGTAGCCCACGCGCTTGAGGATGGTCATCATGCGTTCCAGCCCCTCGGTAATGGGGAGATTGCGGGCTATTTCGTCCATGACCGAGACGTCCAGCCCTTTCAGCAGGGCCACGCGGCGCGTGAAGCTCTCGCGGAAGTCGATTTCGCCGCGCATGGCGCTCGCCGTAATGGCCCGCACTTCGTCGCCCACGCCCGCCCGTTCGGCCAGTTCGTCGATCACCTCGGTTTCGATGAGCGTCGAATCCATGTCGAAGCATATCAGACGGCGGCTGCGGCGGTAGATGTCGTCTTTCTGGAACGAGACGTCGAGCCCCAGTTCCGACAGGTTCATGAAGCGTTCCTGCATGGCGCTGCGGCTCTCGTCGGACAGCGAGCCGCGCACCGAAAGTTCGATGCAGGCCTTGGCCGCGCGGTCGTCCTCGTGCAGCGGCATGCGGCCCGTCAGCCGTTTGATGGCGTCGATGTTGAGCCCGTGTTCGGCCACCACGGCCGTCACTTCGGCGATGTGGCGCGCCGAGACCGTGCGGCCCAGCAGCGTGATGATGTAGCGGTTCTTGCCCTGGCGGCCCACCCAGGCTTCGTAGTCTTCCTCCGAAATCGGGGTGAAGCGTATCATGACACCCAGTTCCGACGCCTTGAACAGCAGTTCTTTCATGATGCCGCCCGACTTGTCGGGGGTGGTCATGATCAGGATGCCCAAGGTCAGCGACTGGTGGATGTTGGCCTGACCGATGTCGAGGATGCAGGCGTCGTAGCGCGCCAGGATGGCCGTCAGCGACGAAGTCATGCCCGGCTTGTCGGCGCCCGAAATGTTTATCTGTATGATTTCGATGTCGTTCTGCATGGTGTGTTGCGTCCGTACAATTTTATACAAAGTTAGAAAAGTTCTTTTCTTCCCTGCAAATTATTTGCTCTTTTTTACAGCACGACGGCTGTTGCCGTCCCGACTTCTCGGACGAAATGTTCGTCGTGCGAAATGATAAGCAGCGTGCCGTGGTAGCTGCGGACCGTGTCGGTCAGAATCGCGAGGCTTCCGATGTCGAGGTTGTTGGTCGGTTCGTCCAGCACCATCAGGTCGGGGATGCGCTCCGAGAGCATCATGCAGCAGAGCGAAAGCCGCATCCGTTCGCCGCCGCTCAGCGCCCGGCAGGGTTTGTCCCACGTCTCGTGCGGGAAAAGGGCGCGGTCGAGCCGGACCTTGAGTTCGTGGTCGGGCAGATTGTGCGCGTTGTGCCGTTCGGCCGTTTCCAGCACCGATTGGGAACTGTCGAGCGTCCGGTATTCCTGGTCGAGATGGACGGCCGAAAAATCGGCCCGTTCCACCCGCCCGGCGGTCGGGGCCAGTTCGCCCAGCAGCATCCGCACAAGTGTCGTTTTGCCGCTGCCGTTGTCGCCCGCGATGTGCACGCGGTCGCCGCTGCGTATTTCGAGGTCGAGCGGTTGCGGCCAAAGCGGTGCGCCGTCGCCGTAGGCGAAGTTCAGCCCCTCGGCCCGAATCAGTCGTTTGCCCGTGTGCAGGGCGGCATCGTCGAAGTCGATTTTCAGTTCGCCGTGGCGTGTCTGTTGCTCGCGCAGCTCTGCGAGCCGCTGTCGCGTATCGCCGATGATGGCGGTGTGCCGGTCTTGCAGCCGTGCCGCGCTGTTCTGCGCCTGCGCGCCGCGTGCATTGACGACAATCCGGGCCAGCCCCGTCTTCGATTTGTTCCGTTTGCCTTGCGCGCTCCGTCGCTCCTGCCGTTCGCGCACTTCCTGCGCTTGTCGGCGTGCCGCACGCAGCGCTGTCTGCTCTGCTTCGATACGCTCGGTCAGCGCCTGCTCCTCGATGTTTTTCTGTACGCGGTAGAAATCATAGTTGCCGCCGTAAAGCCGAATGCCCGCGGCGGTCAGTTCGCAGGTCGTATGCAGCAGATTCAGCAGCGTGATGTCGTGGCTGACCACGACCAGCGTTGCGTGCGTCGAGCCGATGTAGTCGTAGAGTTTGGCCCGCGCCCTGCGGTCGAGGTGGTTGGTCGGTTCGTCGAGCAGTACGATTGCGGGATTGTGCAGGCTTAGGCCTGCCAGCAGCACCTTCGTCCGTTCGCCGCCGCTCAAGGCGGCGACGGGGGTGTCGAGGGCTGCGTCGCGAAGCTCCCATTCGGCCAACACGGCGCGGCATCGCTCCTCGATGGTCCAGTCGTCGTTCAGTGTGTCGAACCAGGCCGTGTCGGTCGCTCCTGCGCATATAGCCTGCAAGGCGCGCAGTTTGTCGTCCACGCCGAGCAGTTCGGCGATGCTGCGCTCGTCGGGTGTCGTATGCTGGGGAATATAATAGGGTTGCGACGAGGTGGCCACGCTTCCCGCCGCAGGGGCCAGCCGGCCTCCCAGCAGTTGCAGCAGCGTTGTTTTGCCCACACCGTTGGGGCCGATTAGCGACACTTTGGCGCCGTCGGGTACGGAGAGGGCGACATGCTCGAACAGGGGTTGATTGTTGGTGTGGCGGTACGAAATACCGCTTGCGATGATAGACATGATAAACGATCGAATGGCGGCCCGCTGAGGGCCCGGTGAAACCTGAATGCTTGATTTGCAGCGGCATCGGTTCCGCAGAACCGGCCTATCGAACGTTTATTTTCATCGGAGTGTTTTCTGAATCCGGCAGCAAAGGTAGTAAAGTTCTTTTCTTCCCTGCAAATTATCCGCTGTTTTTTACGGCGGGGCGGCCGATTATTTCCGTATTCGGCGGAATTTGTCTATTTTTGCATGCAAACCTAAGCAGAGAGACGTATGTGGAATTTTTTCTTGCAGGTGCTTCCCGCCGATGAGCCGCTGCTGGTACCCGACAGCGTGCAGAAAGCCAACCTTGCGCAGACCATCGACAAGGTGGTCAATATGGATTACCGCGAATTCTTCACGGGCATTCTCAACGATGCGGTGTGGATTCTGCTGAAACTGTTGCTGGCCGTAGCCATCTACATGATCGGACGCTGGATCGTCCGGCGCATCGTTCAGCTGCTCGACGTGGCTTTCGAGCGGCGCAAGGTCGACATTTCGCTGCGCATGTTCGTGCGCAACGCCGTCAAGGTCGTCTTCACGCTGCTGCTCATCCTCATCGTCGTGCAGACTTTGGGCGTTAACGTCACTTCGGTCATCGCCCTCTTCTCCGCCGCCACGCTGGCCATCGGTATGGCGCTGAGCGGTACGGCCCAGAATTTCGCGGGCGGCGTGATGATTCTCGTCATGAAGCCCTACCGTGTCGGCGACTTCATTTCGGCGCAGGGCCAGTCGGGCACCGTGCGGGAAATCAAGCTCTTTTCCACGGTCATCACCACGGGCGACAACCAGACCATCTACATCCCCAACAACGCCATCGCCACGGCCATCATCGACAACTATTCGACGGCCGACCTGCGGCGTGTCGACTGGACGATAGGCATTTCCTACGGCGACGATGTCGACGCGGCCCGCAAGGCGCTGCTCGAAATCCTCGCTTCCGATACCCGTATTCTGGCACAGCCCGCCCCCGTGGTGTGGGTCGCCGAGCTGGCCGATTCGGCAGTGAATCTTACCGTGCGGGCCTGGACGCGCAACGCCGATTATTGGGACGTCTTCTTCCAGAACAACGAGCGGTTCTACAAGCGTCTGCCCGAGCACGGCATCAACTTCCCGTTCCCGCAGGTGGACCTGCATCTGAAACAAGAATAACACTCTATTCATCAAGGTATATTCACTATGGAATTACGAGAAATTCTGGCTATTTCGGGCCAGCCCGGTTTGTACAAGTATGTAGCGCAGTCGGCGCGCGGGATTATCGTCGAATCGCTGGCCGACGGACGGCGGTTCAACGCGCCCGCATCGTCGAGGGTCAGCTCGCTGACCGAGATTTCGGTTTACACCGAGGGCGACGACATTCCGCTGGCCGAGGTCTTCACCCGAATCTACGCTCATACGGGCGGCAAGCAGGCCGTCAGCCCCAAGGAGACGCCCGAGAAGCTGAAGGCCGCTTTCGCCGAGGCGCTGCCCGAGTACGACCGCGAGCGCGTGCACGTTTCCGACATCAAGAAGTGCTTCGCGTGGTACAATACGCTCGTGGCCGCAGGCTTCACCGAGTTCAAGCTCCCCGAGGAGCCGCAGGAGTAGCCCTGCTGTGCCCATTCGGTTGCAGTCCCGGTTTTGGCCGGGACTTTTTTGTTCTGCGGACGCGACGGATTATTTTGTAAATATTTTTAATAAATAGCGATTTTTGCACTATCTTTGTCTGATGTCAGCGGTGCCTCGGCAAAAATCAAACAAGTTTGTTTTTGCTTTCGGCCCGCACTTTACCGAAGCTGCGCTCCGGTTTAGATAGGCGGCGCCTCAGCAGTCCTCAAATAAATTTGGTACTGCTTTCGGCTTGCACTATCTTTGTCCCTCGAACATTATATTATAAGTTGAATTCGGAAACCGACACGCGGTTTCCACAGACGCAGAATTATGAACAAAAAGAAAATGGTGGCCCTCGTGGCGCACGACAACATGAAGCGCGACCTGGCCGAATGGGTCGACTGGAACTGCAATGTGCTCGCCACCCATCCGCTGGTGTGTACCGGTACGACGGGCAAAATGGTCGAGAAAACGCTGACCGCGCGCACCGACGGCAGCTGCAACGTCGATGACCTCGATATTACCCTTCTCAAGTCGGGTCCGCTGGGCGGCGACCAGCAACTGGGTTCGCTCATCGTCTCGGGCAAGGTCAGCGCCTTGATTTTCTTCTGCGACCCGATGGCCGCACAGCCCCACGACGTCGACGTCAAGGCTTTGCTGCGTCTCGCTTCGCTCTACAACGTGCCGACGGCCATCAACCGCGCTACGGCCGATTTTCTGATTTCGTCGCCCCTTTTCAAGGACGAGACTTACGAGCCCGTGGTCAAGGATTACCGCGATTACGTCGAGCGCGTGTTGAAATAGACGCCCGCGCCTTTCATGATAAAGGAGCCTGTCAGCAGGCTCCTTTTATTGTTTCCAGCAGCTTTTCCAGCACGGCGTCGCGGCCCGTCAGGTATTCCGCCGCTATGTAGGGTATCGCGATGTCGGGCACTATGTAGCCGTCGTCGCGGCGTGTGCATTCGTCTATTTCGACCATCGAAACGCAGCTCTCGGCCAGTTGCGACGGATGCAGCGTCCGCCCCTCCAGCACTTCGCCGTATTTCAGTGCGTTGTGCAGCAGCGGTTCGCCGACCAGCTGCGCCGCACCGTGGTATTGCAGCATGTTGACGAACGATGCGGCTATCGAGCCCGTGTCGCGGCTCACCAGCACGTAGCAGTTCATGCCGCCGACGTACATCTTCGGATTCGTCTCGAACGAGCGGACATATTCCGTTTCGGGCAGTTCCACCACTTGGCCGCTTTGTTCTTCGGTCAGAAAATCATAATATTGCATCGCTTCTTTCGATACCTTGACCCGCTGCCCCGTGCAGTAGTCGACCACCGGTTTGTCGATGAATATCGAGAGCAGTTCGTCGAATGCGTGGCCGTTGCCGCCCGGATTGCGCCGCAGGTCGAGAATCACGTTTCGCAGCCCTTGTTTCTTGAAATCCGTGATTGCCTTGCGTATGATGCGGATCAGGCGGCTGTTGTTGGGGAAGAACGCAGGGATCGCTATGTAGCCCGCTCCGGCGTCGGCATAGGTGCGTATGTTGGCGTCGGTTTCCTCGGCCTTGTTCAGTGCGAAGATGGCTTGCCGGGCCGGTTGTCCCGCCGTCTCCACCGTCAGCTGTTGGCCGTCGCGTTCCAGGCCGATGCGGAACCGCTCGACGGCCTGGCTGTAATAGCAGCGGTTCATCAGCGCGGTAGGTATCGTGTGGCGGTCGCCGTAGCCGTATTTCAGATAGTCGGCCGCCGCCACTCCGTTGATGGTTGCTACGCGGTCGCCGCGCCGGAACTGCGGGTCGAGCGAGCGGTCGACCACGAGCGTGTCGTTGATTTGCAGCAGCGAGAAAGCCGGCATCCGCAGTTCGCGGCTCAGCCTGCGTTGGTCGCTCTTTTTCGTGTAGACTTCGGTGTCGCCGTACGGTACCGGAGTAATCCGGTAGTGCGGGTCTTCGTGGTGCAGTCGGTCGAAATAGGGGCGCATGACCCAGAACAGGTCGGAGGTCAGCAGCGAATCCTTGCCCAGCGCATCGCAGCGGGCGTTTATCTCGGCCAGCACCTCGGCTTTTTCGGCGGGGGAGAGCAGCGAATCGAGCCCCGGGTGGCGCGGCACTCGGTGGAGGTTTCTTTCCAAACCGATGCGCGTGCGGGGGAGTTTGTAGTCCAGGATGGCGAAGCAGCGGCCGGGGATGCGGACATTGCGTCCTTCGGGTGCATCGGGTTCTTCGGCCCGGGCGCTGAGGGTGCTTGCCGCAAGCAGCAGCGACAGGCAGATGCGGATGATTTTCATGATGTTCCGGGATTCTGTTCGTCTTGTTAACGCGCTTTTCCCGGATTTATTGCAGACGGCACCCGATTTGTTTGCGGCAATCGTTCGGAATTTTTCGTGTCAGAGGTTGTGCGACAGCGGGGCAGGTACGGCGGTGCTGGCGTCGAAGTCGCCCCAGCGTTCGGCAATAAGGTCGAGCGTGGCGAAGAGTTCGTCGATGTCGAGCGATGTCACCAGTTTCAGCCGCGTCTCTTTGAAGTTGGGCAGCCCTTTGAAATAGTTGGTCAGATGGCGCCGCATTTCCAGGATTCCTACGTGGTCTCCTTTGATTTCGAGCGATTTGCGCAGATGTTCCTTGGCGATGGCCACCCGTTCCGTCACCGTCGGCTGCGGCAGTACTTCGCCCGTCGCAAGGTAGTGTTTCGCTTCGCGGAATATCCACGGCCGGCCATAGGTCGCGCGGCCTATCATCACGCCGTCCACTCCGTAGCGGTCGAACATCTCCGCCGCCCGGGGGCCCGAATCCACATCGCCGTTGCCGATAATCGGGATGCGTATCTGCGGGTTGTTCTTCACCTTGCCGATAAGCGTCCAGTCCGCTTCGCCGCGGTACATCTGTGCCCGCGTGCGGCCGTGAATCGTCAGTGCCGCAATCCCCGCGTCCTGCAGCCGCAGGGCGATTTCTTCGATATTCTTGTGTTCGTCGTCCCAGCCCAGCCGGGTCTTCACGGTCACGGGTTTGCGCACCGCCTGCACAATGCGGCGCGTCATTTCGACCATCGTCGGCACGTCGCGCATCATCCCCGAGCCTGCGCCGCGGCCCGCGATTTTCTTCACCGGGCAGCCGAAATTGATGTCTATCACATCCGGATTCGCCGCTTCGGCCATCCGGGCCGCTTCGACCATCGGTTCGATCAGATGGCCGTAAATCTGAATGCCCACCGGGCGTTCCGCTTCGTCGATTTCCAGTTTCTTCAGCGACTTGGCCGCGTCGCGTATCAGCCCGTCCGACGAGATGAATTCCGTGTAGACCATGTCGGCCCCGAACCGCTTGCACATGTAGCGGAACGAGGGGTCGGTCACGTCTTCCATCGGGGCCAGCAGCAGCGGGCGGTCTCCGAGGTCTATGTCGGCTATCTTCATGTCGGTGGGCGGATTCGGCTGCAAAGGTAGTTGTTATTTGGCAATAAAACGTTAAATTTGCAGTCGAAATTCCATCCATCCATGAATATCGAGACCTTTCTTTCGGAGGCGGTCCGCCGGGCGGCGGAAGCGCTCTACGGGCCGTCGGAGGGCGAGCCGCTGCAGATTCAGAAGACCCGCAGGGAGTTCGAGGGCGACTATACCCTCGTCGTGTTTCCCTTGCTGCGACGAAGCCGCAAGTCGCCCGAAGCCACGGCTGCCGAGATAGGTGAGTGGCTCACGGCCAACGTCCCCGAAATCGAGGCGTTCAACGTCATCAAGGGTTTTCTGAACCTTTCGTTCGGCGGTTCGTTCTGGGCGGCGCGTTTCGCCGAGGTCGCCGCCGACCCCGAGTTCGGGCAGGCCGCTCCGTCGGGCCGCACGGTCATGATCGAATATTCGTCGCCCAATACCAACAAGCCGCTCCACCTGGGTCATATCCGCAATAACCTCCTGGGATATTCCGTCGCGCAGATTCTCGCCGCCAACGGTCATAAGGTCATCAAGGCCAATCTGGTCAACGACCGCGGCATCCACATCTGCAAGTCGATGCTGGCCTGGAAGCTCTACGGCAACGGCGAGAC